>Ga0302170_10000145_pt1 | contig 27245 bp, 16 predicted proteins | sample I_Fen_N2_1_FD_193492 | JGI IMG/M metagenome (GOLD analysis project Ga0302170, IMG submission 193492) | Peat permafrost microbial communities from Stordalen Mire near Abisko, Sweden - I_Fen_N2_1 | ecosystem: Environmental > Terrestrial > Soil > Wetlands > Permafrost | place: Sweden: Abisko...
CATCGCGTAGCAGAATTTGTACACCTTTAGTCCCTCGCAGCTGTTTTTCGTAATACCGTTCAAGTCCCGACTTCCCAATGTAATCACCTGGATTATAATATCCATCAGAGTCTTTTTCCAGTTCTCTTGAACTAATTTCACCGATATCACCAAGTACGTGTGCAGCGAGCCCTGAAGAATATTCGCGAATATTACGTTGTTGTACTTCGAAGCCGGGGAATTTAAAAAGTTTTTCTTGTAGCACACCACATTCTTCAGCAGTGAGCAGTGAAAGAAAAATTTGTGGAGTATAGCGTGAATAGCCTGGATTTTTTGAGCGGTCCTTTACCTCTTCCATGCGATTTTTGAAAAACTCTTTATCTATTTTTACAGTGCGGCAAAAGTCGAGTGTATCTAGATCTTTAAGTTCATTCATTGTTACCAGCACGTCGTATACAGGTTGGTTATATACCAGTAATTTGCCGTTTCGGTCGTAAATAGCTCCGCGTGAAGGGTATTCTATTTTTTTTAATAAGGCATTGCTATCTGCATTTTTCTTATAGTCGTCTGTCGAAATCTGTAGTAGAAAAAGACGTATTAAGTACACGAGTACAACTGCAATGAGGATACCCGATATTACAAATTTTCGATTTTCATACTGCCTATCTTTCGCCATGTCAACTGTGTTATACTAGTTTCTTGGGTTTGTTGAGTGTGTCGATCGCCATGATGAGGACAAAAGTTAGGAGAGTGCTAGAGCTAACTCTCAGTATTAGCAATGTGATATCGAAGAAGCTGAATGCCTCGATAAGCAGCAGAATAGAGTGATGTACTAGTATTGCTGTAAGAAGATATTTTGTAAAAAAGGATACACCCATTGAATGAATTCCTACTTGCACTAATTCAACGTCGCCTTTAGGGGCATAAAGCGAGCGAATTTGAGGAAGGAGCAGTGTCAGCGCAGTGCAAGCTGCTGCATGCATTCCTGGGGTGTTTGAAAAGAAATCAATAATTAGCCCAGTGGTAAATCCCCAAAGGAGTAAACCGTTTCGTGAAATATCGGCAGGAAGTTTAAGTAAAACGTAGATATATAGGATAGGGGTCGCATATCCAAAGATATGGATTTGATTTAATACTAGTACTTGAATCAATACTAGTATTATTAATAAGCCTATTTTTTTTAAGTATTCAATGATCATCGTTGCTTTTTACTTCTTCTTCTTCTAATTGTTTCCGCTCGGGTGTAAACTCTTGTGCAACTACTCTTACATCAGTTAGGTTCCCAAAATCAGAGCTTAGTGCTACGCAGACAGTATACGACAGTCCGTCTTTTGATTCTGTAACTTTAAAGATTCGCCCAATTCTTGCTCCTACAGGAAATATTTCAGAATATCCACTTGTTACAATAAAATCGCCTTTTTTGCATCTTGCATGACGAGGAATTCCTTCTAAAAAGGCGTATCTAGAGTCACCCGGTGCCCATCTTAACGTGCCAAAATATCCCGTATTTGCAACTTTGCAGCTAATACGGCTTTTTATATTAAGTAGTGAAATTACTAAAGAATAATGAGGAGAGGTAAGGTGCACGATCCCTATCACGCCTCCCGGACCAATTACTCCCATCCCTTCTTTTATTCCTTCTTTAGTTCCTTTGTTTAAAGTAATGTAATTGTTTATCTCAGAAATTTGATTGTTTATGACCTCCGCAGGGATAAATTTTACACCGATGAACGGAGCAATGAGAGAAGAATCAATTTTTGCAACACTCACTTTTTGCCGTTGCAGCATTTTTTGCAAAGCTGCAATTTGTATTTCAAGTTGTGTGTTGTGATTTAGCAGAAGTTGATTGCTTTCTTTCAGCTGAAAATAAGCAGTAACATTAGCTTCCATCTCATATATTTTTCCTGCAACCCTGTTGGCTGATGTAAAAAAAGTACCTTGCTGATAATTATTAAATTGTATCAGCAAAGTAAAACTGGTTACCTCTAAGAGAACAAAGAGGAACCAGTAGTTATACCTTCGGAGGAAGTCGAGCAGCTTACGCATCCGTTTTCTCTTCTATTTTAGCGCATGAGAAATGAAAACTTACCCACATTCTTTAAAGCAATGCCTGTGCCACGCGCTACAGAAAGCAAGGGTTCTTCGGCTATATGGAAAGGAATGTGAATTTTATCGGCTAAACGTTTGTCAAGGCCACGAAGTAGTGCACCGCCACCAGCTAACCAAATGCCATTCTTTACGATATCGGCATAAAGTTCAGGAGGAGTATCTTCCAACGCACTCAGCACCGCTGCTTCAATTTTAGCAATAGTTTTATCCAAGCAATGTGCTACTTCTTGGTAATTTACAGAAACTTCTGTGGGTAATGCTGTCATTTTGTTAGGACCATGTACTACATAATCTTCAGGAGCTTCAGTCAATTGGGCGATAGCTGCACCTGCATTAATTTTAATGCGCTCAGCCATACGTTCTGAAATGCGGATGTTATGTTGGCGTCCCATATATTCCTGAATATCTGAGTTGAAGTCATCACCAGCCACACGAATAGAACGGTTTGAGACGATTCCGCCAAGCGAGATTACAGCAATTTCAGTAGAGCCACCACCTATATCAACAATCATGTTTCCTTCTGGTGCTTCTACATCAATACCGATACCAATAGCAGCAGCCATTGGCTCGAAAAGGAGATACACATCGCGGCCTCCTGCGTGTTCTGCAGAGTCGCGTACAGCACGTAGCTCAACTTCAGTACTTCCTGAAGGAACGCCTATTACCATTCGGAGAGAGGGCGTGAAAAGAAAATGACGGCGAGAATTTGCTTTTTTAATAAGACCACGCATCATTTGCTCGCAGGCATAGAAGTCCGCAATTACGCCGCTACGTAGAGGACGTACTGTTTTGATGTTAGGTTGCTCCTTACCGTGCATCTGTGCCGCAGTTTCACCGACTGCAATCATGCGGTCAGTGCGACGATCAAGTGCTACCACAGAAGGTTCGTCCACTACAATGTCGCCATTGCTGAGAATGATGGTGTTGGCTGTGCCAAGGTCCATCGCTATTTCTTGGGTAAAAGAAAAGAATCCCATTTTTTTTAAATACAAGTTAGGAATTTCTATTAATGTTTAAAGTGGCGGATGCCTGTTGTTACCATTGCGAGATTATGTTCATCGCAATAATCGAACGACAGTTGATCTCTGATAGATCCTCCCGGATGAATAACTGCAGTTACACCAGCTTTGTCTGCAATCTCCACGCAATCAGGGAAAGGGAAGAAAGCATCGCTTGCCATTACCGCGCCTTTCAAATCGAAGTTGAAGGCATCGGCTTTCTCGATAGCTTGCTTTAAGGCATCAACACGTGAAGTTTGCCCTACGCCGCTTGCGCAAAGTTGTTTATTTTTTGCAAGTACAATTGAGTTTGATTTGCTGTTCTTTACAATTTTGTTGGCGAAAAGTAGATCTTCGATTTCGTTTTGATTAGGTTCTTTCTTCGAAACAACTTTTAAGTCTTCAGGAGTTTCGATATTAAGATCGCGATCTTGCATTAGTACGCCATTCAGGACGCTACGGAATTGTTTTGGTGCAAATTTACACTCTTTTCGAATCAGAATAATGCGGTTCTTCTTTTGTGCGAGAATTGCAAGAGCATCGCTGTCGTAATCGGGTGCAATGATGATCTCAAAGAATATTTTGTTAATTTCTGTAGCCGCTACTGCATCAATTGGAGCATTGCAAATGAGCACTCCACCGTATGCAGAAACAGGATCTCCTTCAAGCGCAGCGTTCCAAGCTTCTAGCACGGTAGGTCGTGAAGCAATTCCGCATGCATTGTTGTGCTTTAAAACGGCAAATGTGAGTTCGTTAAACTCATCGATAAGATTGATTGCAGCATCAAGGTCCAGTAAATTGTTATACGAAATTTCTTTGCCTTGTACTTGGTCGAAAAGTTGATCAATATCGCCATAGAATACACCTTTTTGGTGAGGATTTTCACCATAACGAAGGGATTTCTGTTCGTTGGCTGTGATGCGAAGTGCACTTCCTTCATTATTATCGAAATAATTGAAGATTGCAGAATCGTAATGTGAAGAAACGGCAAAAGCTTCTTTAGCGAACCAACGGCGTTCTTCGATAGAGCTCTCAGCTCCATTCTCGTTGAGAAGGTCGAAAAGTGGTTGATATTGTTCTTTTGAAGCGACGATGATTACATCTTTATAATTCTTTGCTCCGGCACGGATTAGTGAGATACCGCCAATGTCTATTTTCTCAATAATGGCAGCGTCTTCAGCGCCGCTGGCTACAGTCTGCTCAAATGGATAAAGATCCACAATGACGAGGTCAATCTCTGGAATTTCGTATTGCGCGATTTGTTGTAAATCACCTTCGTTCTCTCGACGGCACAAGATGCCACCAAATATTTTAGGATGGAGGGTTTTTACGCGGCCGCCAAGGATAGAAGGGTAAGAAGTGAGGTCTTCCACTGCTTGACAGGGAAAGCCGAGCTGTTCGATGAATGCTCTTGTACCTCCGGTGCTCAAAAATTGTACTCCTTCTTTGTGAAGTTTGGTGAGAATTTCATCCAAACCATCTTTGTGAAAGACCGAGATCAATGCGGTCTTAATCTTCTTTGTTTCAGACATATCTATAATGCATTATATTGTTAGCTCTATTTTGAGCTGCAAAGGTACGAATATTTGTGAAACTGTTGCATAAAAAGCTTGAAAACTTTTATATTTTTATAGATGTACGCGTGGCGTTATTAAGGGGGATTTCAACCTATTTTACATATTAAAAAGTATTTTTTATTAGAAAAACAAGGTTAATTCACAGAAAAACTATACCTTTGCCATGATATTCCAAAAATTGTGTTTGAATGAAAAAGATCATAACTCATAAAACTCGTAGAGCGCTTTATCCGCTTGCTTTGCTTTATGGGTGGATTATGACTTTTCGTAACTTCCTTTTTGATAATGGGACGCTTCGCAGTCGTAGCTTTAAAATTCCCGTTATTTCAGTTGGAAATATCACGGTAGGAGGTACAGGAAAGACTCCTCATATAGAATACCTCATTGAACTTCTTCAGAAAGAGTATAAAATAGCTGTGCTTAGTCGTGGATATAAGCGCAAGAGTAAAGGGTTTGTATTGGCTGATGCTAAAACCAAGATGCCAGATATTGGAGATGAACCTTATCAGATGTTACAGAAGTATCCCGATATAACTGTTGCTGTAGATCGAGACCGTTGCCATGGTATCGAAGAACTTCAGATGCGTGTAAAGGGTTTGCAAATTATACTTTTGGATGATGCCTATCAGCATCGTTACGTAAGGCCCCTCGTAAATATTCTGTTAGTAGATTATCATCGTCTTATTTGTAATGATTTAATGCTCCCTGCCGGCGACTTGCGTGAACCTGAAATAGGTAAAAATCGTGCTCAGATTGTGCTAATTACAAAATGTCCTCGTGACATTAATCCAATCGATTATCGCATTATTGTGAAGCACATGGATTTATTTCCTTATCAACGAATGTATTTTACCACATTCCGTTATAAAGGCCTACGTCCATTGTTTGCAGAAAAAGATGTTCCGCTGTACCCAATGGATTGGCTTAAAAAGAAAAATGTCCTCCTTTTGACAGGCATTGCTTCACCAGTGAATATGTTAAAAGAATTAAGGCAATATACAAAAGTAAAGCCCTTGAGTTTTGCAGATCATCATGAGTTCTCTGCACAAGATATTCAAAGAGTGGCTAACGTTTTTCTTAAATTACCGGAGGCTAGCCGCGTTGTGGTTACCACCGAAAAGGATGCGGTTCGTTTGATGGGGCTTCCTTTTTTGCCCGATCAATTAAAGGAACATATTTATGTGCTTCCTATTGGAGTAGAATTTATGCAGGAACAAGAAGAAACATTTAATCATAAAATCATAGGTTATGTTAGAAAAAATAAAAGAAACAGCAGTATTTCTTAGCAGTAAAATGCAGAGCTCTCCTAAAACCGCAATTATTTTGGGTACAGGACTTGGCAACTTAGCGACTGAAATTACAGATAAATATGAAATCCCATACAGTGAGATTCCTCATTTTCCTCTTTCTACAGTAGAAGGACATAGTGGTAAATTGATCTTTGGCAAACTAGGTGGAAAGGATATTCTAGCTATGCAGGGTCGTTTTCATTATTATGAAGGATATTCAATGAAAGAGGTTACTTTTCCTATTCGCGTGATGAAAGAGTTAGGCATTGAAACTCTTTTTGTAAGCAATGCTGCCGGAGGAATGAATCCGAACTTCAAAATAGGAGATCTGATGATTATTGCGGATCATATTAATGGTTTTCCGGAGAACCCTCTAAGAGGGCAGAATTTGTATGGAGACCGCTTCCCTGATATGAGTGAAGCTTATGATAGAAAGTTGATTAAATTGGCAGAAGCTATTGCCACAGAGAAAGGCATCGAAGTACAGAAGGGTATTTATGTAGGTACGCAAGGTCCGACTTTTGAAACACCTGCAGAATATCGTATGTTTGCCCGTTGGGGAGGTGATGCGGTTGGCATGAGTACCGTACCGGAAGTCATTGTAGCGAACCATGCCAAGATAAAAGTCTTTGGAGTAAGTATTATTACAGACTTGGGCGTAGAGGGTCAAGTTGTAGAAGTAAGTCATGAAGAGGTTCAAAAAGCAGCTGATGCAGCGCAACCTAAGATGACTGAAATCATGCGTGAAATGATCAAACGTAGCTAAAGAATGGCAAATAGAACAGAAATAGCAACCCTTGGTGAGTTTGGTCTGATTGACCGCCTCACTGAGGGGCTAGAAATAGTGCATGAATCCACTACGTATGCCGTAGGCGATGATGCCGCAGTACTTACTCCTTCGAGTGAAATGCAGACCCTTGTCACCACCGACCTATTAATGGAAGGTGTACATTTCGACTTGACCTATGTTCCCTTAAAGCATTTAGGTTATAAGTCTGTGGCGGTAAACCTTAGTGATATTTATGCAATGAATGGTACCCCCAAACAAATCACGGTGTCGTTAGCAATTAGTAAGCGCTTTTCGGTTGAAGATATTGAAGCTCTTTATGGCGGCATTCGTTTAGCTTGTGATAAGTATAATATTGATATAATAGGCGGAGATACTACCTCTTCTCTTACAGGGCTTGCTATAAGTATCACTTGTTTGGGCGAAGCGCGTAAAGAAGATGTGGTATATCGCAATGGTGCTCGTGTTACCGACCTGATCTGTGTCTCTGGTGACCTTGGCGCCGCTTATATGGGATTGCAACTTTTGGAACGCGAGAAATCTGTATTGCACAATGCTGATAATGTACAACCCGATTTTGCAGGGAAAGAATATATTTTAGAGCGACAGCTTAAACCAGAACCACGTGCTGACATTATTAAGAGTTTACGTGAGGCTGGCTTGCATCCGACTTCGATGATGGATATTAGTGATGGACTTTCTTCTGAATTGATGCATATTGCTCATCAGAGTAAGGTAGGATGTCGTATTTATGAAGAGCGTATACCACTCGATTATCAAACAGCTGTTATGGCCGAAGAGCTAAATATGAATGTTACGACTTGCGCTTTGAATGGAGGAGAAGATTATGAACTGCTATTTACTCTTCCTCTTTCCGACAACGATAGAGTAGAGCTGTTAGAAGGAATTAAAGTGATTGGATATATTACTAAGCCGGAATTAGGATGTGCCTTAATTACACGTGATGGCCAAGAGTTTGAATTGAAAGCACAAGGGTGGAATCCTTTGCAAGCTAAAAACTAAGGTGCTAAAAGAATAGATTTTCCGAAAAAAGTGATCGTAAACTTGTGGATATAAAAAAGAATTTGTACCTTTGCACCCGCAAACGAATTAAAAGCGATTGCAAAAATCTGTTGGTGCCATAGCTCAGTTGGTAGAGCAAAGGACTGAAAATCCTTGTGTCCCCGGTTCGATTCCTGGTGGCACCACACTAGAAATAAAAAGAAGAGAGTTTATATACTAAAAACTCTCTTCTTTTTATTTGAGAGAAAACTCTTTAAAGTGCGACGATGGTTCATTCCGAAAAGCTGTGAGAATTCTATTTTAGGCAAAATATTGCACATTCTAATATTTTCTCTTACGCCCTTAGCATAGCTCTAAAAGTTTTAATATTTGCATTAAATGAGATTTTGCAGAAGCATTTGTAACTCGATTCTCAAAAAGGTTTATATTATCGGCATGGTGTGTTTAAAAATAGACCTTGCTACCATTAGTCAGCAATATACCTAGATTGATCTCTAGTGTGCAAACCGAAATAAGATATTATTATAATCCTAACTGCCTTCTTTGACCTTACAGCGCATACATCAGAACAGCCTCCAAAAAGTGCAATATTCTTATTTATTAAAACCGATTAAGATTACTTTCTATTTCTATATGATTGCTGTCATGTGGTTCTGCGTGGATATAAATTTCGCTTCTGCTAATACGCTTCTTCAACTCTTTTTCTATATTATCGCAGATTTCATGTGCCTGCAATAGTTCTAAATTAGAGTCTAAATGGATATTTACCTTGATAAAAGTATCAGCTCCGGCAACACGTATTTTCAGACTATGAAAATCTTTCACCTCCGGATTTGTTGTCAGAAAGTCTTCGACCACTTTAATAATATCGCTTGGAGCCTTGTCAAGTAGAACATCAATAGCTCTTTTCCCTAGCTTCATAGAAACGGTCAAAACGATAACAGCTACGGCTAGTGCTGCAATTGAATCAGCAAATAAAAAACCAAATTGCACACAAATTAACCCTATTAAGACTACTCCGGAGCTCAAGATGTCAGTTGAAAAATGGAGGGCATCAGCTTCTAAGGCTTGACTATTGAACTTCTTGGCAGTTTTGTACAGTACTCTTGAACGAGAAATATCAATTATGATTGAACTAATAATCACTATATAACTCCAATAGGTGATTTCTATATGTGTATTTCCTGAAATCAGTCTATTAAGTGCCTCATATACAATCCAGACACAAGTGATGAGAAGCAATAACGTTTCGATAAGTGCTGATAAATTTTCAATTTTACCATGTCCAAAGTTATGTTCTTTATCAGCGGGTTTATCTGAAACACTTACAGAAAAATAGGTTATTATTGCTGCAACGAGGTCAAGAGCTGAATGTAATGCTTCAGAGAGAATACCAAGGCTACAAGTAAACAGGCCAATAATCATTTTAGACCCTGTTAAAAATATTGCAGCTAATACAGAGATTAGAGCAACTTTCTTTTTTTTCTTTTTCCATCGTTACTATTCAATAGGAATAAATTATATTGTTATGTCCTGCAAAATTATAATTAAAACTCGAAGAACCGAAATTTATCATAAAAAAAAATATCGTAAAAAAGCAATATAGATATAATCTAATTTTTAGTTTTAAATGTCTGGCTCAAAAGAAATAGTAAGGATAGAGAAAAAGACTCCACTTGAAAATAGTTTTTTTGTAATATGAAAATACGGACATCTATAAGGGAAGAATAGACCAAATGAACCAATGAAATTGTTGGATAGAAAATTTTAATCCTTTCATTGTGATTCTATAAAAAGGTTCTGAAGAAGCCTTTATGTCTTTTTTCTCATTCCTTATATAGTATTCGTAGGAAAAAGCATTTCGAATAAAAATCCTTCAACCCTTCAGGAAGTGTGTTTAAATTGCTGTTATACAACATGATATCCCCTGATGGTTTGTGTGAAAGGTTTCAGCCATCTTTCAGCTTGGCCTTTTAAAAAATATAATATAAGTCTCTATTTGTAAAATAAATAAAAAACGAATGAAGTAAGCGTCTCCGCAGCGGCGTATTTGACGCCTTTTAAAAGTCTTGAAGCATCTATTTTCAGGGCTTTTTCCACATATCAGGTAGTAGTTCTCGATACTCTTTGTCAAGAGCATCTTCCGGCAGCGAATTAACTTTATTTATTACATGGGGGAGATAATCAAAGACTCGTATGCCTCTCATCACGCATGAACAGACCAACGAATAGTACATGGCAGCACGCTGGGCTCCGGCATGGCTACCGAAGAACAACGAGTTCTTTCTTGACAGGGATATGTACCTGTTATATCGTTCTGCTATATTGTTGTCCAGATCAGAGTGGCCCATAGTGAAGATATTCTTTATCGGTACCCACTGGCTGAGCATGTGTTCCACTGCAACGGCAATCAGACTCTTGGGAAGATAGCCATCCGAAGTCTTTATCCTGAAGAGCTCTTTCTTTATTTCTTTGAGTATCGGTTTTGAATATTCTTTTCGGTATTTCAGGTTCTTATCGGCCGACCATCCTCTTTCGCCAATCTTGTGTTTATGCTCTTTTTGGTACAGTTTGTCAATCAGAGAGATGATGCATTTGGCATCCTTATCTTCTTCAATATCTTTGAAGTATCTCTTTATATGAGCAAGACAGGCAAGATTTGTGATAGTGGGGCTCAGCTCTTTGTAACCTGCGTATGCATCACTCTGCAATGTGATGGTAGCATCCTTTAGCAGTAGCTTTGGGATTTCTTTTTCACGTGAGCCCTTATCATAATAAAAGAACATCAGATTGTCATCCCTGCCGATCACCTCCCACAGGTAGGCCTTCCTTGATCCTCTCTCATTTTCATTGGTAAGTGTCCGATGAAAGGTTTCATCCCAGTTCTGGTATTTGTTTTTCAATACCGTATCCCTGAGTACTTTATACAACCGATCCAGCGTTTTGTCTGCGAGTTTGAGCAGGTTGTGAGCCGTGGCTTTTGCCATTTCAAATCCGTGCTCATCAAAGAGTTTGAGTATGCGTTCTACCGGCATTGAGAACTCGTAGCGGAGCTGGCAGATGCCTGCCACTACAGATGCATCATAACAGGAACCGGGTCTAAATGCAGCCGGTGCATGTCCGGTGAAAATTATTTCCCCCTGCTTATAGGCCTTTTCCTTATAGATTCTTTTGATTATCTTTCCCGGCACATAGAAGTATCTGATTACTTCAGTTACACCGATGTATTTAGCCAGCAGACTGACGTATTGAGGATCCTCAGGTTCCAGTTCAATGATCTCTTGCTCTGCCTCAGGATGATCACAACGTTTGGCTTTATTATTGCCGCGTTGCTTGGGAGTCGGAGCATTGGGGTTCTGCAGATCAGGCACCTTGGTTTGCTCGGACTTGCCGTCGATGAGCTTGCTGATGCCACGCACCTGATTTTGTAGTTTGGTTTTGTCGGCATCCTTCTCTGCTATGGCATTATTCTTTGAGTTAATAGTGGCCTGCAGGCTTTCGATGGTGAACTTTAGGGTTTCGATGACCATTTTCAAGTCCGCTATAGTCGACTTGAAATCGGCTTGTTGATTGGCATTCTCTGCTTTCAACCGGCTTATTTCTTCCTTGTATAAATCGTACTTGGTCATCTCAGTTATTTGATGCAAAGATACAAAAAATAACTGAGACGACCAAGTGTTTCTTACTATATTAATCAGGTAATTACTTGTTATACAATATATTACATTGCATGATATTGCTTCTGTCTGTCTAGTGAGAAACGTTTTCGTTTTCTCAGCCCCGAAGTGGAGATGCCCCGCATAATGAGCAGCAATACATCCCAGCAGAGCTCCTGCTTTCCTGTCGTTGGATTGAAAACAGGAACTTCAAAGGTTCCTTCTTCGAGTCTCTTCTGATACAGGATAAAACCATCGCCATCCCAACGAAGCATCTTCACCATACAACGATTCTTGGCAAAGAAGATGAACACATCACCCGAGACAGGGGACACCGGGAACTCGTTCTTGATGAGGGTGTAAAGTCCATTGATACCTTTGTTCATATTCACATAACGCTGACAAAGGTGATAACGCAAATTGTGGTCTAATGAGAACATTCTTCCACCCCCTTTCCTGTCCAATTATATTCCTTGATGAAGGCTCTAAGTGCCGTGGGTGTACATTTGCGGATTGACACGATTGTCCCGTCAGAGAGGGTTACGTTAACACCCTGAAGTTCCTCTTCGTATAGTCCCGGGGGCGGCATTAAGGTAACAAAACCGCCCGGCGCTTGTATGGATGCTTTTCTGAAGGCTTCCTCATACGCTGTTTTGGCATTCTCACGGAGTTCTTTTATGCAGATCCCCTGCCGATAGAGCCAGGTCTGCATTCCCGAAAAATGGGTGTACTGTTGTTGGCAACAATCATCCAGTCGGACTGTCGGATTCCTGCTGAGTTCTTTCTTGAAAAACTCCAGCACCCGATTATAACGTTCATTTGATGTTTCTATTTTCATAGATCTTTGCGATTAATTATTTACTCGCCGCAAAGATAATCAACACAGACAATACCCACAATACGTCGCTGCGGAGACGCTTACCGAATGAAAGATGGCTGAAAGATGTAATAATCGATCTTTCATTATAACGAATTGATAATCAGTAATATGTTGCGTGGCTGAAAGATGAAGGGTTATCCTGTATTTTCGTGTATGATAGCGAATAATGGTTGATTCCATGCTAATAAGCTTTAATCTCAAAAAAAACATAAGCATCTCGCCGGACAAACATAAGCATCTTCCGACCGAGACTTCAGCATCTTTTAAAAAAAGCTCAGCATCTTTTTTTAAACGCCTTGCAACAAATTTTAAATGAAGAGGAGCAACCCGCGCTTTTAGGTGTGTGATTCACAAAAAAATCCTTCATGCTTAAAGAAGAAACATGAAGGACTTTTTTGTCATTTTATAGTGAGTTTGAATTTACATCATCAACAGAACGATAATTTGTCCTGAAATAATGCGAAGAAACATAGTTAACGGATATACTGTAGAATAACCTACTGCAGGTCCATCATTGCCTGAAGTAGAGTTTGAAAAGGCCAATGCGGGTGGATCTGTATTACTGCCGGCAATGAGTCCCATCAAAGTGAAGTAGTTAACCTTAAACTTAAAGCGCGCAATCATTCCGGTAATAAGTAGAGGAATTACTGTGATGAGCAGTCCACAGAACACATACCACAAGCCTCCATTTAAAATAGTTTCTAGGAATTGGCCGCCTGCACCGAGGCCTACACTTGCAAGGAACAGCACAATGCCAATTTCTCGCAGCATTAAATTTGCACTTTGAGAAGTATACGTTACCAATTTTACTTTATGACCGAATCGCCCAATTAGAATTGCTACTACCAACGGGCCACCTGCTAAACCAAGCTTTACGGGGGTAGGCATATCTGGAATAGCAATAGGGATACTACCTACTAACATACCTAGGAAGATACCTATAAAGATGGTAACAATATTAGGATGATTAAGGCGCTTTAGCTCGTTGCCTAATACACCGGCAACACGTTCTACGGCATCTTTTACACCAACCACCATTACGCGGTCACCCATTTGAAGAATAAGGTTTGGACGAGCAAATAAATCTACTCCTGAGCGGTTAACACGTGTTACTGTAACTCCATAGATACTCCGGAAATGAATATCGGCTAAGTATTTTCCATTTATTTTGGGTTGAGTTACCAAAATACGTCGTGAAATCATAGGCTCCTCTTGTATTTGATGCTCCCAATCCACTTGTACCCGTTTGCCGATAAAAGCGGTTATTGCTTCAGCATCTTCTTCTGCAGATACCATAAAAAGTTGATCTCCATGTTGAAAGATAGTATTTTGATCAGGAATGGTTACCACCCCCTCGTGGCAAATGCGTGAGCAGACAAAAGAGCGGCCTAGAAATTCTTTAATGATGCGAAGCGGTTTGCCTACAATTGATTCATTCAGTACTTCTAGATGGTACATACAGGGTTTGGCGTGTACAAGATCCTCTTCGTTATTGAGTTCTTCTTCCTCATCTTTTAAATTGATGCGGCAAATATAACGTAGCCCAATGGTTGAAAGGATAATACCTACTACACCCAACGGGTAAGCGCATGCATAACCTAAGGCAATAGGATCGCCTGTATAACCAACTGAAGTCAACGCCTCACTCGCAGCACCCAGTCCGGGAGTATTGGTTACTGCACCATATAGTACACCAACCATCATTGGCAGTTTAACTTTACCTTCGGCACCTCCAAGGATGTAGTAAAGTCCAATAGCGACAGTGATGTTCAGCAACACGATGATAATAGCAAGTAAATTCAGCGTCATTCCTCCTTTCTTGAAGGAAGAGAAGAAAGAAGGGCCTACTTGCAATCCGATGCAGAATACAAATAGAATCAGTCCGAATTCGCGCACAAAGTTCAAGACCTTTTCTTCGATTGTAAACCCGAAGTGTCCCATAAAAATACCCATAAAGAGTACGAAAGTAACTCCAAGTGAAACGCCGAAGAGTTTAATTTTTCCCAATAGCACACCAGTTGCAATGACAAAAGCATATAGCAAAACGATGTGAGCTACCGAATCGGGAGTCCATAATAGATTAGTAATCCAGTCCATTTAAATTTTAAGTGTTTATTATAATTATTTTTTTCAACATTTGTCTTTCTATCAGTTGATTGAGGAGATTTCTCCAAAAGCGGTACAAAATTACACATTCTCATCCTTTTGGCGAAATATTTCTAGAAAAAAGTTTGAGTTAAATTAAAATTCAGTATATTTGCGCTAATAAATGGGCTGAAAGAAGCTCAAAAAGAAGGAGAATTTTATATTTAAAGATAAACTGAACAAAATTATGGCAGTGAAAGAAAATTTATTCGCCGATTTTCCTCCGGTCTCTACACAGGATTGGATCGATAAAATTACAGTAGACTTGAAGGGCGCTGATTTCGAAAAGCGCTTGGTCTGGAAAACTACAGAAGGTTTCAAGATGAAACCTTTTTACAGGAAAGAGGATGTAGACGGGCTTGCGACTATGAATGCTTTGCCTGGTGAATACCCTTATTTACGTGGTACCAAAAAAGAAAGTAATGCATGGTTCGTACGCCAAGATATTGTAGTGGAGACTACAAAAGAGGCCAATACGAAGGCGCTTGAGCTACTCAATAAAGGTATCGATTCGTTAGGATTCAATATCAAAGCTGATCAGTTAAGTGCTGATTTTATTGCGTTACTGCTTGAGGGGATCTGTGCAGATTGTGTGGAACTCAATTTTACCACTTGTCAGCGACACACGCTAGAATTAGCTCAGTTACTAGCTGATTATTTCCAGAAGAAAGGCTATGAAGCAACTCAAATAAAGGGATCGATAAACTTTGACCCTTATGAGGTGATTCTGAAGAAAGGAATAGAAACTCCTGATTTTGTAGCACAAGCTGCACCGATGGCTCAACTTTTTGCAGCCTATCCATCTTTTAAAGTGGTGGTCGTAAATGCGAAAACATTGTGTAATGCAGGTGCTTATATTTATCAAGAATTAGGTTATGCATTGGCATGGGGAAATGCATATTTAGGAGCTTTAATTGAAGCTGGAGTACCTGCTGCATTAGCAGCGAAGAAAATTCGCTTTAGTATGGGCATCAGCTCAAACTATTTTATGGAGCTTGCTAAATTTCGTGCCGCTCGATTGCTATGGTCACAGATTGTAAGTGCATATAAGCCGGAATGTCCTCGTAAGGGAACTTGTTCAAATACAGCAGAAGATGGAGAGTGCCGTTGTGCTGCAAAAATGTACATTCATGCAGAAACATCGCATTTCAATCTTACGATGTATGATGCACACGTGAATTTATTACGTACTCAGACAGAAGCCATGTCGGCTGCATTAGCAGGAGTTGATTCCATGACGGTTACTCCTTTCGATGCGGCTTATAAACAGTCGGACGAACTTTCAGAGCGTTTTGCACGAAATCAACAATTGCTTCTAAAAGAAGAGTCACATTTTGATAAGGTAATTGATCCTGCTGCAGGTTCGTATTATATTGAAAATCTTACTACTTCAATTGCTCAACAAGCTTGGAAGTTGTTCTTGGAAGTTGAGGCTGCAGGTGGATTCTTTGCCGCTTTACAACAAAATACAGTGCAAGAAGCAGTCAATGCTTCTAATTTAGCACGGCACGGTGCCATTAGCAGTCGCCGTGAGGTACTGTTAGGAAGCAATCAATTCCCTAACTTTACTGAACAGGCTGGTGAGAAGCAACCGCTACAGTCGTTTAGTGGATGTGAACATTCACATGATACGAAATACCAAGTACTTAATACAGATCGCGCGGCAAGTGAATTTGAAAAGCTTCGTCTTGAAACCGAACAAAGTGGAAAGAAGCCGATAGCCTTTATGTTGACTATTGGTAACTTAACGATGCGTCAAGCACGTGCACAGTATTCGTGCAACTTCTTGGGTTGTGCAGGTTATCAGGTAATTGATAACTTAGGCTTTCCAACAATTGAAGAGGGAATAGATGCTGCAATGAACGCTAAAGCTGATATCGTAGTGCTTTGTTCAAGTGACGATGAATATGCAGAGTATGCAATTCCTGCTTTTAAGGCATTAGCAGGCCGTGCTCTTTTTGTGGTAGCCGGTAATCCTGCTTGTACAGAGGAACTGAAGGCTGCAGGCATTGAACACTTTGTACATGTACGTGCTAACGTACTTGATACACTTAGAGAGCTAAATAAGAAACTGGGAATTAAGTAAGCAGAAAGTTATGAAACCGAATTTTGAAAAAATAAATATATTTGAAGCCATGCCTGCTTTGGATGGCAAAGCTTGGCAAAAGGAGAATAAAGTTGAATCGAATTGGAAAACGCCGGAGCACATCGAAGTGAAACAGGCTTATACCAAAGAAGATTTGGAAGGATTGGAGCATTTAGAGTATGCTGCAGGTCTTCCTCCTTTCTTGCGCGGACCTTATTCTATGATGTATACGTTCCGCCCTTGGACAATTCGTCAGTATGCCGGCTTCTCTACCGCTGAGGAATCGAATGCGTTTTATCGTCGCAATCTGGCTTCCGGACAAAAAGGTCTTTCTGTGGCTTTCGACTTGGCTACACACCGTGGCTACGACCCTGATCACGAACGCGTGGTTGGTGACGTGGGTAAGGCTGGAGTTTCGATTTGTTCACTCGACAATATGAAGACACTTTTTGATGGAATTCCATTAAATAAAATGTCGGTATCAATGACGATGAATGGTGCCGTACTTCCTATTATGGCTTTTTATATCAATGCCGGTTTGGAACAAGGTGCAAAACTCGAAGAAATGGCTGGTACTATCCAGAATGATATCTTGAAAGAGTTCATGGTGCGTAACACGTACATTTATCCACCTGCATTCTCAATGCGTATTATCTCCGACATCTTTGAGTATACATCTCAGAAGATGCCTAAATTTAATAGCATTTCAATTTCCGGCTATCACATGCAAGAGGCTGGTGCTACGGCTGATATTGAGTTAGCTTATACATTGGCTGATGGATTGGAATATCTGCGTGCCGGAGTAAATGCGGGCATTGATATCGATGCATTTGCACCTCGCTTGTCGTTCTTCTGGGCCATTGGCACAAACCATTTCATGGAGATTGCTAAGATGCGTGCAGCACGTATGCTATGGGCTAAAATCGTGAAACAATTTAATCCAAAGAATCCGAAGTCGTTGGCACTGCGTACGCACTCACAAACTTCCGGTTGGTCGTTGACTGAACAAGATCCTTTTAATAATGTCGGTCGCACTTGTGTAGAAGCAATGGCTGCTGCGTTGGGTCATACTCAATCTTTGCATACCAATGCGCTTGATGAAGCGATTGCATTGCCGACTGACTTCTCTGCACGTATTGCACGTAATACGCAAATCTATATTCAGGAAGAAACTCAAATTTGTAAGAATGTCGATCCTTGGGGAGGTTCTTATTATGTAGAATCGCTCACCAATGATTTAGCACACAAGGCTTGGGAATTGATTGAAGAAGTTGAGAAACTAGGTGGCATGGCTAAGGCTATTGAAACCGGTATTCCTAAGATGCGTATTGAAGAGGCTTCAGCTCGAACTCAGGCTCGTATTGATAGTGGTGTGCAAACGATTGTAGGTGTAAATAAATATCGCCTTGAAAAGGAAGCTCCTATCGATATATTGGAAATTGATAACACAGCAGTACGTATACAGCAGATTGAACGTTTGAAAGGATTGAAGGCTCGTCGTGATCAAAGTCAGGTGGATGCTACTTTGGAAGCTCTTACGCATTGCGTGGAGACAAAGGAGGGTAACTTACTCGACTTGGCTGTAAAAGCAGCGGCTGTAGGTGCTACTTTAGGAGAAATTTCATCTGCTTGCGAAAAGGTCGTAGGCCGTTATAAAGCAATAATTAGAACTATATCAGGCGTGTATTCTTCAGAAAGTAAAAATGATGCATATTTCACTAAAGCGTGTGAGCTATGCGAGAAATTTGCCAAGAAAGAGGGTCGTCGTCCTCGTATCATGATTGCCAAGATGGGTCAAGACGGACACGATCGTGGTGCAAAAGTGGTAGCCACCGGTTATGCCGATTGTGGATTTGACGTCGACATGGGTCCGTTGTTCCAAACTCCGGCAGAGGCTGCTCGTGATGCAGTAGAGAACGATGTACATGTAGTGGGTGTCTCTTCACTCGCAGCAGGTCATAAGACGCTGATCCCGCAGATTATGGAGGAACTAAAGAAACTTGGACGTGAGGATATTATCGTCATTGCAGGTGGAGTAATTCCGGCACAAGATTATGATTATCTTTATCAAGCAGGAGTGGCTGCAATTTTTGGTCCGGGTAGTCCGGTAGCAAAAGCAGCTTGTGATATCCTTACAATTTTGCTTGACGAAGAGAAAGCTTAACTTCATCCTTTTATAAATTTATAAAGCTGGATATTCTATCTCTAGAATATCCAGCTTTGTTTTTATCGATTAATTCTGTGTAAACATACTAAGGTAAAGAACTTTTGGAAGAGTGCTTTTTCCTTTTTGTTGGTGAATGCAATAACATCTCTATCAAAAGAATTACTGCCAACTGGCATTCGCCTTCTTGTAAAGTATGAAGCTAAAAAGAGAATCTGTGCCAAATTTCTGACACAGACTCTCTTTAAATTATTTGCGCTTAACGTTTGCGCAATATAGGATACTTATTTTATAAGAACCTTAGCGGTTGCTCCGTTAGCAGCTTTTACAATATAGAATCCTGCACCGAGTGAAAGTCGTATTGGCGTGCTGCTTAACTGCACTTTTGCGACTTCACTACCCGTTGCATTGTAAACGGTGGCAGAGGTTTCTACGTTGCTCTTCAATTCTACTGCATTGGCTGTTCCGTATGCAATGATTTGCTGTGCTTCGTCGTCTCCTACAGTTTCTATAGCCGTGTAATCGGCAGTCCAAGGAATAAATGTAAAGACATAACTCTTAGAGTCGGTTACATAATTCACATAGCCAGAAGTACTTGTAGAGAATGTCATAGAACATTTGGAAATGGGAGTATAGATTGCATATGCACTTCCATCAAAGATGACATTGTGACGATGGTACAAAGAATCTGATACTACAGTTGGTTTTCCGCTAAGCGTGTTGGTGTTGGTACCGTTTAAGCGTTGCAAACCAATATCATCGAGATATACGCTAGTGGCTGTTTCGTCAAGATCTGTGAATGTGCTCCAAGTTTGACCTTCATATACGGAGTAAAGGAAATAAGCCGGAGTAGGATCTGCTAGATCTACAGTCGTAACATTGCCTTGGTCATCTGTTATTTTACCTGTAGGCTGGAAGTGTTTGATATACCATACCTGATTTGTTTTCAACCCATCTGTATTGAAGTTGTATGCACTTGAGAGGTAAGGAGAGCAATTTGCATTACGTCCGCCCACAAGGCGTTCACCTGCTTTAGCGGTAAGATAAGCATTATTTTGCATGATGAGATAAGCTCCGTCAGGCAAAGTGGCAGGGGCCATATATTCTGTATTATAATTTAATACAAATTGATCGTAGGCAGTTTGTAAATCTGTAGCCATTATATTTGCATCAGCTTGAGTAAGCCCTCCTTGATCGCGCTTATCATTCATTGTATTGGCTGTGGCCAAGAAAGCGTCAATTTTAGTTTTGTTATAATTTCCTTTGCCTAAAGCATCTGTAGCCGTAAGGCTTTGTACTGCAGCTACTGTTTGACTTAATATATTATCGAACTTAGAAAAGTCGGCGGCTCCATATGCATTATAGTAATTATCAGGGGTGCCTTGGAAAGCAGTAGCTTCTTCATCGCTTAACTTGATTACAGATAAATTTGAGAAATAGGTGTCCGTATTACCATTATTTGTAGCGTTGTCTGCGGTGGTAATATCAATAGAGAATGCATCACTGGCTTTCATCTTAATATAATATTCAGCATTTACTACAGTGCCATCTCCATTGTTGCCATATTCTTTGCGGAACATATAACTTGTAGCTGGTACTACAGTTTCTGCGACCTTAATACCTCCTTCTGCAAAACGGAAAGTTTCCCACATGTACCATGCACGACTTTTAGATACGTCACGCTTTACCGAACTATTTACTTTATAAATTCCGTCAGAAATAGCTGTATATACAAATGCTGGTCCTGTAGCAGTTGTGCCATAGGTGTTGCAGCTTACATGGCCGTCTTTAGCCATCCAGCACCAGTTGTTTGTTGCGTCATGCCAGCAATAGGTTTTAGTGATTGTACCTTTATATAGCCAGTCACCATATATTGTAGTTCCATCGCCAACGAAATCAGTATATTTGCCAGTTCCTTTTGAATATTTTACAAAGTTCCAAGGATTAGCGCGAGTGTCGTCTATCGTTTTGGTAAACTGTTTCTCAAAGATTGGCCCCCAGAAAGGATCGGTAGCAACTTGAAATAGGATGGTGTTTTCAGCTAGCAAATAGTCAACTTTGTTCGAAGTAAGTTTGAAGGCTTCGAATGCGGTGTATAGTTTTTCATAAAAAGCTTGTGCCTGTATCGCTGTAAGTGCCATTACTTGTGCGTCAGAGAGGTTGAGGAGATCTTTATTTGCTTCAAAGAAGGCATCTACCGATTCCTGATTATATTCACCGATAGCATAACCGACTTTATTATCTTTTAGCTCATAAAAGGCATAAATTAAAGCTACTAGTTTTTGATTAAATTCGGTATTAACCGCGTAAGGATCTACATAGTCGGTTGGAGTTCCATCTAGTTTCGTAACATCAAATTGTAGCCATTTTGAACGTGCCCAGCCGTTGCGAGGCCAGTTGTTTTCACGATCAGTGAATTTTGTTCCGTAAAAGTGTGATGCATCAGCTTCTGCTGTGATTTGGTCACCAGCCTTTAGGTAAATAATAAATTCACCAGTAGCTGGTGTACGCTTATGAACTTGGTAAGTGCTTCCTGCAGCAGTTTGTTCACCTGCTAAATTATAGAGCTCACCACCTTGTCCGTAGGCGTAATCTTTACCAACGGTAGCAGTAGTAGGTACAGTTGTGGCACCTTGTTCTCGGAAACGGAATTTAGCCATCAAAGAATCATTTACAAGCCAATCTTGACGAATAATGCTAGATTGTACTTTGTAGTATCCTTCAGCAGGAGCGGTAAATACGATTGCACTATTTGCATAGCAGTTAGCATATACTTGGAAATCTTCTGAGATGAAAGTCCAACTTGGGGCGCGATTATCACGACCTTTTACAAATTCAGCCATCCAACTTTTTCTAAGCACGGCGTAATAGTCGTTCTTGCCATCGTTTGGATTGCTTGTAGAGGGCTCACCTAAAGTTTCCCCGGCAAATCGTTCGGGAACAGAACAGTCGAACCAGTTGACACGGCCGCTGTCATTGAAAATAGTGAAGTTCGAATACGCACCTGTTTCAAGCTTGTACTGAGCGAAGCTAAACTGGCTGTTTCCCCCGTTCTGAAATTCAGCGGAGGTCATGTCGGTCAACTTCCAAGTTTGTGCCGTTGATGCAAAAGAGCACAAGGCCAAACTCATCAGAGAAAGAATAGTTCTTCTTTTCATGATAAATAAAGATTTTGGTTAGTTATATGTTTTTGGTTAGTCTTCTTAGTGTGCAAATATAGATTTTATTTTGTAAAAACAAAATTCTTTCGAACGGAAAAATGATAATTTATGTTTAGAAACATAGAATGTATAAGGCTGTTGCATTATTATTTATTTGTTATTCTCGTTTTCTAAGAGATATTTATCTAGAGGAATTACTTCCATCATGTAGATTGCATTGAGTGCCCATGTGGCCGCATCGTTTGTGGAGATAGAAGATTCATTTACGGGATAAAGTACATAAGGAGGAATCACTGTGTGCACGTCAAGTTTAAGTTGATGTATATCTTTTGTGGAGAGTAGTTCCTGCCAAGCTTGTTTTGCGAGTTCTTTAGAATGTAATTTACTTGCTGCATAAGCTGTTAACTTCGGTACTAAGAAATGTCTTCCACCAACTTTTGCATAACGAGTAGCGTGATCTAGCCATGCACGTTCCCAATCGGGTTGTTGTATCATTTCCATCATCTCTAATGTAACTTCAAATCCTCCCATGATGGTCATTAGGTGGTTTGTGCTTATTGCACTAGTATCTCCTTCGTGACTGACTACTCCTGTAGCAGGATCATAGCCTAATGCAATGGGACTGCTAAAGAAACCTTGAGGGAGTTGCCCTATAGTAGTCATTCCGGTTTTTATCTTGTTGTAATATTTTTCATCGCCGGTACGTTCCCAATGGGTCATCCAATTTCCGGCATAAGCTAGCCAATCGGGGCCAATGCGTAGCCTTGCTGGAGCGGAACAAGGATATTCACTTCGTGGTTGGGCCAGTCGCATAGGATCTATGGTATAAAGCTTTTGATCAGCATCTGTCACTTGTTCCATTAAGTCTCCGCAACGTTCGTCGGTACTAAGATAGTAGTAGAAGCGATTCCATGCTGCTTGACTGATACGTGCTTCTTTTGCTCCGCATCCCCAATGGCTTACGTTATGTCGACTGCCTAAGCCTGCTAAATCGCCTATATGATATACATCGATTTCTGAAGTATGACGAGTCATTGCTTCAGCCATTTTCCAGATGCTTTCTTTGCCGCTACGCAGGAAGGTGTACCAAAGAAACATATTTGAAGCCAATTCTGTGTTATCCCAAGCATAACCGCCAATGTCGTAACGCCAACAATGGCGTTCTGTGTCATAGGCATGCATGATATCTCCATAATTCCAAAATCCATACCATTTTCGTTCTTCTATGGAATGCTCATAATAAAGAGTAAGGTCATCTAGATATTTTTCAATTTGTGCACGCTCCGGAGTACTACGATCGGGCAAACTCCATTGTCCAAAAGCATGACAGCTATGCAGATATTCTGGTGAACAGATGAGCTGTGGTGAACTGCTAAATTGATTGGCTAGTGCATTTTGTTCTTTGAGGCTAGGAAGAGAATCGGTAAATTGGAGCATCAAGGTATTCGTTCGTGCGATGCCGTAAGGAGTACTTAACCCTTCTTGTACGTCCTCGTAACTTGCATTTAAATCATGTGCTACTTTATCGTAATGCCGTAAATCCATAGCCTCGCTTTCCGGGCTCCAAAGCCACGCAGTAATCTCGGCTTCTTTGCTTCGCATACCATTTATCTCAATACTTGCAGGGAATGATTGCCAAAAATCTTGTAAGGAAAGAGCGATACCTCCAGTCTGATCTCCAGCGAAAGCAAATCCACGTGACCGATTTGCAGAGAAAGTTCCAATCCATGGGCGATCTGTACTAGCTCGTTTGCGAATGCTAAATGCATCTGCACTAAGTTGCGAGAGACGATAGCTGTCCCATGCAGCCCAATGGTTAATAAGATCTTGATTGGTAGAATCAAAGGCGCTATATTCGGGTATGCGTTGTCCTGCAATCTGTGCTTGATAGAGGGTGTCGTTATTTTCTAGCTGCAATACACGACGACCGGTTAAGGGCTGTACCGGTTCGCTCCAGAATCCTTTGCCTTCGCCTGCAAAGCTTACATGTCGGTTGTATAGAGCCTCTCGCAAGGGGATTTTAAAGCGTATGCCTAAACTTCGAATAAAATCTTTGTTAGCCTCTCCGTCGTAAATGAAGGAATGTACCATCTTTATTTGATTACTTCCTGCAAAGAAATAGAGACGTACAGTGAATGGAAGCCATTCTCGCTGCTTGTTAGCATATACTCCGTCTACACGTACAACGGTGCGGACTTGGCCCGCATGTTCTATCTTTATTGTTTTTATTTTGCTCTTAAAAGGAGTCTGAAGGATGTTTATTACTCCATCGTTTTCTTCAGAGCTGCTTTCTGTTGAGGCGACTAAGAAGCCTTCGTTCGCGATTCTCTTTGTAGGACTGCAAATACTGTCCCAAAAGCAGTTGCCTTGTGTGGAAAAGTAAGCAGTAAGTTTACCTGTCGAAATTGTGAATTGAGTTCCTTTGTCTTTTATTGTGATCTTTGAATTGGCTTTTATTACGCTTTTTGAGAAGCTCTTTTTTAGTGTGACTTCTTGAGTCTTTCCAGGTACTACGGCTGAGAACCCGGCCCATTTTATGGAGCCATCCGGCCATTTAGCCATTTTCCATTGGTCGGTTGGAATTAAAGTCCCATTCATGTCGTATAGTGTGAACTTTTGATCGTCTGTGACTTCTCCTTTATGGAAAGGCACGCCGAAGCTAACGTTCGAGTTATCTTCTGGAGGGGTTCCGATCCATTTTAGAGAAATGTTTTTGCTGTCACCTACCTGTTGAACCGTAAAGTTTGCAAAGCGAGCTCTCGCTTCTGTGGTACGGAATCCGAACCATCCTTCTTGGAAACGTTCTGGGTCGCGATAGTCTATTAGTCGCTGCCCATTGATGCTATAAGTTACTCGTCCGCTGATTGCTTCTAAACGAATGTGATACCACTTGTTGGCTTTAAGTAAGTGGGCGGAATCGGTGTATTCAGTTAATACCTCAGGGCGTTTCTTTTGAATATCGAAGGATTTATAGTCTCCGTTATATCTGCGAAAACGTGTGGTGGAATTTCCATTCCCACCATATCCCATGTAGTAACCTTGTAGCGAATAATATTTATTGAAAGTCCCTTTTCGCCATTTCTCTTTTGTCCAAATAGTTTTGCTGTTTGGATCGGACATCATCCAGAAGCAGTTGAGATCACTTAAGCGATCTTTTGCATTTTCTTTTACAATGCAGGCATCATATTCAATAACGACATCACCTTTTAATTTATCCTTATACCATAACGTAAGCCCTTGTGGAGCTGTAATTTCCAGTGTGTCGTGTAAAAAACGAGTTTGATATTGTGCGGATTCTGATTCAATCTTCCAGTTTTTGTTGAAGATTCTAGGACTGAATGTAGGGGAGGATGGGGTTGATTGCTTTTGTGCATATAGTTGGTTGTCACTAAAAAGCGAGGCTCCGGCTATTAGCATTGCAGAAGTTAAAGCAAATGTACCAATTGCTTGTTTTAAAATCATCTTATATTTCGTTAGTCAGTAAAGTAAATGCGATATCAGACTGCAAATTTAGAAAAATAATTTAGAATTCAGTATATAAATATAAAATAATTTAAGAGACTAATGGAATTGTGTTTTCTATAACTCATTTAAAACGTAGGTGCATAAAAAGAGCTCTCATTACTTTTGTATTAAGAAAGTAATGGGAGCTCTTTTTAGTTTCCGAGAATATCTTTATTTTTTTATTCTTTTATACATAAAGTGTATCAGAATAAGTGCAACGATTGCAGCTAACGAATACCCGAATAGATGACTGTATTCGGTGACTTTACTAATAAGTTGATCTTTGGGGAGTATGCTTTGTAAATAATAACCTAATGCGGCCAATATTACGTTCCAAAGAAATGCTCCTAATACTGTGAATGTGAGAAATTTGGCAAGTGACATTTTTACTAACCCTGCAGGGATGCTGATGAGATGCCGTACAGCTGGAAGAAGTCGGCCTACAAACGTTGAGATTGCACCATGCTTGTCAAAGTATTTTTCAGCATTCTCTACTTTCTCAGAATTCAAGAGGCAAAGATGTCCTAAGCGGCTATTCGCAAATTTATAGACGATGGGGCGACCTAGCCAATAAGCCAAGCTATAATTGATTAGAGCTCCTAAGGTAGCACCAATCGTTGCAAACAGTACGATTAAATACACATTTAATCTTCCGGTTGCCGCAGCATCATATGCTGCGGGAGGTACTACTATTTCGCTAGGGAGGGGTAGAAAAGAGCTTTCAATAGTCATTAATAAAGTAATGCTCCCATAATCTAGGCTTTCAAGCCAGCCTTTAATAAAATCAACTGATTCAACGGTCATTGTTTTTTCTTAGCTTTTGCCCATGCGTCTTTTAGCCCCACGGTGCGGTTAAATACTTTCTTTTCAGGAGTGGAATCTTGATCAACATTGAAATAGCCGATGCGTTGAAACTGCAAATAGGTGAGCGGTTTCATTTCACGTGTGTATTTTTCGACGTAGGCTTCTTCTATAACAGTTAGTGAGTTTGGATTTAGCATTTCGCGGAAATTCCCATCTGTTTCTTCGTTTGCAGGATCTTCCACATTAAATAGGCGATCGTAAAGTCGAACTTCTGCTGTGTCACAGTGTGCCACACTGAGCCAATGAAGAGTGCCTTTTACCTTTCTGCTTGCACCTTCTAATCCACTTCTGCTCAAGGGATCATATTCTGCGTATACTTCGGTAATATTTCCTTCTTCGTCTTTTTTGCATCCGGTGCATTGTATGATGTATGCATTTTTTAGGCGTACTTCTTTTCCAGCGGTCATCCGGAAGAAACCTTTTGGTGCATCTTCCATGAAATCTTCTCGCTCAATCCATAGTTCACGGCTAAACTCAATTTTATGCGTAGCTGAATTAGGATCTTCCGGATTATTAATTGCTCCCATTTCCTCCACTTTACCTTCCGGATAATTGGTTAGGATGAGCTTTAATGGATTTAATACAGCAGAAACACGAATTGCACGACTATTAAGATCATCGCGTACAGCTGCTTCTAGAAGTGACATGTCATTTAAAGCCTCGAATTTGGTATATCCGATGCTGTCAATAAATTTATGAATAGATTCGGGCGAATAGCCTCGACGTCGGAAACCACAGATAGTAGGCATACGTGGATCATCCCATCCATTTACCAGATTCTCTTTTACAAGTAAAAGGAGTTTCCGTTTGCTCATCACAGTATAGGTGAGGTTCAATCGATTGAACTCAAACTGATGAGGAGCATATGTGTCATCTGTTTTTAGCTCGTTAATAAAGTAATCGTAGAGTGGACGATGTACTACAAATTCAAGCGTGCAGATAGAGTGAGTTACCCCTTCAAAATAATCGCTTTGACCATGTGCAAAGTCGTACATTGGATAAGCGTGCCATTGGGTGCCTGTG
>Ga0302170_10000154_pt1 | contig 26915 bp, 22 predicted proteins | sample I_Fen_N2_1_FD_193492 | JGI IMG/M metagenome (GOLD analysis project Ga0302170, IMG submission 193492) | Peat permafrost microbial communities from Stordalen Mire near Abisko, Sweden - I_Fen_N2_1 | ecosystem: Environmental > Terrestrial > Soil > Wetlands > Permafrost | place: Sweden: Abisko...
ACCCACAATACGTCGCTGCGGAGACGCTTACTTGGATCTTTCAGTATTTTCAAAGATTTATTTTTAATTTGCTAAACTTGTTTTAGTAGATAAATTAAAGAATAAAGAGGCGATGCAGAAATGCATCGCCTCTTTATTCTGTTTTGCAACTTTACGACTGTGAAGTCATATTAGCGCATCTCTGTATAAGGGATATTATCCTTGTCGTTGTAGTCGAGGTTTTCACCTGCCATACCCCAAATAAACATATAGTTGCTAGTACCTGCCGCAGCATGGATAGACCATTCGGGTGACATGATAGCTTGTTCATTCTTTAACCAAACCACACGATTCTCTTTAGGTTCACCCATCAAATGACAAATCATGTTGCCTTGAGGAACTTGAAAATAGAAATAAGCCTCAATACGACGGCCGTGTGTATGCGCAGGCATAGTGTTCCATACGCTACCGGTTTTTAGTTCGGTAAGTCCCATTTGTAGTTGGCAAGGTCCTTCCGATAGTACATTCTTAACAATCAATTGATTGATTACGCGATCGTTGCTATCTTCCATCTTACCGGCTTTAATTACTTTAGCTTTGTCGTAAGTGATAAGTTGAGTTTTGTAGCTTTTATCAGCTCTAGCAGAATTTATATAGAACTTTGCTGGATTTGAAGCATCTTTACTCTCGAACTTCACATCTTTGTTTCCGCTACCTACATAAAGTGCTTCTTTAAACTTTAACGCATATTTCTTGCCATCTACAATTACGTTGCCTTCACCACCCACATTGATAACTCCCAACTCACGAGCGAAGAGGAAAAAAGGATCGATGGTATTTAGAGTTAGCACTTTAGATACAGGCATTGCACCACCGTAGATAAAACGGTCGTACATCGAATAAGTGAGATTGATTTCATCAGCTGCCATTACCTTCTCCATTACGAATTCACTACGTAAGCGATCGGTATCGTACCCTTTTACATCTTTGGGGTTGCAAGCAGTCTGCATCTGGTAGTTTACTTGTGCCGAAGCACTGAGGGCAGCTACGCCCAGCATCATTGCAATTGCGAATCTTTTCATTGTGTATATATTTAGTTGTTAGCAGTTTCTGCGTCTGCTTTATTTTGTTTGATAATAGCGCGACGATTTAAGAACATCAGTCCCATGGTAAAAATCACTAACACGATTGATCCGACCGTTTTAAAAGTAGTAGTTAGGTGGAAGAGAATCCATGCAAAAGGACTAGAGGCGAAGTCGAGTGCACCGCCTTTGAATCCTGCAGGGATATTTACCGTAGTATCTTGGGTAGCTTTGAACACATCTTTAGCAGCCAATGTAAAGGCAGGTGCTAAGTTAGTAACGAAGTATAATCCGGCAATAAGTATGACTAATCCGATGATGAAAGTCTTTAGTACGTTTCCTTTTGTGATAGGTAGTATCATAGGGAAGAGGTAGAACAGACCGGCTAGTGAGGCTAGTGGCAAAAACTCGTTTCCGGGAAGTGCTACTGCTAATAAGAGAGCTACCGGAATAAGTAGCAAGGAAACTACCAAAGTAGCAGGATGCCCGATTACCAACGCAGGGCTCATGCCGATATACAAACCAGCACTACCTTTAAATTTCTTTGCAATAAGTTTTTTTGTAGCATCCGAGATTGGCAGTAAACCTTCGATGAATAAGCCTGTAATGCGGGGTATTAATTCCATTACTGCACCCATCTTGATGCCTAAACCGAGTAGGTCAGGAAGTTGATATTGTGCTAATGTTCCGATGCCACAACCTACGATGATACCCAGAAAAAGAGGTTCGCCGAGCAAACCGAATTTTTGTTTCATGCCTTCGGCATCAATGTTTATTTTATTAAAACCGGGAATGAGATCAAGTAGTTTGTTGATGCCTATGGCAAACGGAACGAATCCTTGGCAGAAAGGCTGAGGTATGGAAATGCCATCCATTTTGTCGTAGAACTTTTGGAACTTTGGTGCAGTATAATCTGCTAAGATAAGTGTGATAATATAGCAAATAATTGCGGTGAAGAAACCCCATAGAAGGCTGTCTGTAGTAAAATACACAATAGCACCGATAAAAGCAAAGTGCCAATAGTTCCAGAGGTCGATATTGACCGTTTTAGTGGTTTTGGTAAGAAGCATGATAATATTTACCCCTAAGCAAACCGGAATAATGAAAGCTCCCACTGAGGTATTATACGCTACTGCAGCTGCAGCCGGCCAACCCATGTCGAAGATGCCAAGCTTTAGGTTGTATATTTTCACTACTTCTGTGAGTGCCGGACCTAAACTGCTTGTAAGTAATGCTGTTACTACCGACAATCCAACAAAACCGACGCCTACAAGGAGGCCGCTCTTCAGAGCTTTAGGCAACTTGATGCCAATGCAGACGCCGAGTATGGTAAAGATGATGGGCATCATTACTGCAGCACCCAATCCTACGATGTACTTAAATACTTCTTCCATTTTGTTTTTCTTTGTTTTTGGTTCTAATTAGTTTTCTTTTAATTCCGTGCAAAAATAGCTTTTTTTATTGGCTTATGCAATTATTTGACTGCGATTTTGCTGTTTTTTGTATAGGAACTTGTATCTTTGTCTTTAAAAATCAGCGAAGCGATGAACGATAAAAAGAAAATTGAGACTGAATTGTTAGGGAACGACTTTTGCACGATAAAGAAGGTCGAGGCTCATCCTTTACTCCCTTTTTTGCCCGGAGGAGCTAAGTTATTGATGCTGGGTAGCTTTCCGCCGCCTCGAAAACGTTGGTCGATGAACTTTTACTATCCCAATTTGCAGAACGACATGTGGCGTATTTTTGGTGAAATTTATTTTGCCGATCCGGCGCATTTCTTAACTTCTAACCGCAAAGCATTCGATCAGCCACGCATTGAAGCTTTTGCCCATAAATTGGGTTTGGCGCTTTTTGACACAGCTTCTGCAGTGCGGCGTTTGCAGGAAAATGCTTCCGATAAATACCTTGAAGTAGTAACTCCCACTGATGTGGTGGCTTTATTACATCAACTTCCATATTGCCAAGCTTTGGTGGTAACGGGGCAGAAAGCGATGGAGGTGATTCGAGCACAACTTTTATCGGCTATCAATTCTTCGGGCGATCTTGTGCTTTCTTCTGGGGTATGGCCTGAACCGAAGATTGGCGATTTCGTTGAATTCTTGCTCGAAGGCCGTCGGTTACGTCTTTATCGCATGCCTTCTTCCAGTCGTGCCTATCCTTTAGCGCTTAAAAAGAAAGCAGTTTACTATAAAGAAATGCTACATCAATTATCTCTTCTTTCCGAAGAAATGTGATGACACCAGATTCTTATGATCTGTTTTAATGCACAAGTAATTAAATACTTATGCGTTTTCGGGAGGATATCGTTTTTTTTTCGTACCTTTGCACCCCAAATAAAGGACAATAACGGGGAAGAGGTCCCCATTAAATGAAGAAATCGATATGATTACAGCATCGAATGTATCTGTGCAATTCGGAAAAAGAGTATTATTCAACGATGTAAATTTAAAATTTACCAACGGTAACTGCTACGGAATTATTGGCGCTAATGGCGCAGGAAAATCAACTTTCTTGAAGGCCATTTCAGGAGAACTCGAAGCGACTACAGGTCGTATCGAGATGGGGCCGGGCGAGCGTCTCTCCGTTCTTTCGCAGGATCACTTTAAGTTTGATGAACATACTGTACTTGACACTGTATTGATGGGGCACACTGTGATGTGGAATATTATGAAGCAGCGCGAAGCACTTTATGCAAAGGAAAACTTCACCGATGAAGATGGACTGAAAGCGGCGGAGTTGGAAGAGGCGTTTGCTGAGTTGGATGGTTGGAATGCCGAAAATGATGCCGCGCAACTATTGAGCGGTTTAGGTATTAAGGAGTCTATGCATTATGAGCTAATGGGACAACTTAGCGGTAAGGAGAAGGTGCGCGTAATGTTGGCACAGGCTCTTTACGGAAATCCTGATAACTTATTGCTCGATGAGCCTACCAATGACCTTGACCTTGATACAGTGATTTGGTTGGAAGAATATCTTGCTAACTTTGAACACACAGTATTGGTAGTGAGCCATGACCGTCACTTCTTGGATGCTGTTTGTACACATACGGTCGACATCGACTTTGGAAAAATAAATCAATTTGCCGGTAACTATAGCTTCTGGTACGAATCAAGTCAGTTGGCTTTGCGTCAGCAGCAGAACCAACGTGCCAAAGCAGAGGAGAAAAAGAAAGAATTGGAGGAGTTTATCCGTCGTTTCAGCGCCAATGTAGCAAAAAGCAAACAAACGACTTCACGTAAAAAGATGCTTGAAAAGCTTAATGTGGACGAAATTAAGCCTTCTAGTCGTAAGTATCCGGGAATCATCTTTACCCCTGAGCGTGAGGCTGGCAATCGTATCCTTGAGGTTTCCGGACTGACTAAACGTATGGACGATGGACAAGTGCTTTTCAAAGATATCAACTTTAATGTAGAGAAAGACGATAAAATTGTATTCCTTAGTCGTAACCCCCGTGCGATGACTGCGTTTTTTGAGATTATAAATGAGCATGTAAAACCGGATGCCGGTAAGTTTGAATGGGGCGTTACCATTACTACTGCTTATTTGCCTGTGGATAATACGGAATATTTTAATACCGATTTGAACTTGCTCGACTGGTTGAGTCAATTTGGAGAAGGCAATGAGGTTTATTTCAAACAGTTCTTAGGTCGTATGCTTTTCTCTGGTGAAGATATCCTGAAAAAGTCTAGTGTACTTTCGGGAGGCGAAAAGATGCGTTGTATGATTGCACGTATGCAGCTGAAGAACGCGAACTGTTTGATTCTGGATACACCAACCAACCACCTTGACCTTGAATCGATTCAGGCTTTCAACAACAACTTGAAATCGTATAAAGGTAATGTGTTGTTCTCTTCACATGACCATGAGTTCATTCAAACGGTAGCTAACCGTATTATTGAATTAACACCAAACGGCATCATCGATAAAATGATGCAATACGATGAGTACATTACTTCTGATCATATTAAGGAATTGCGTGCAAAGATGTACGGTGATTAATCTATTTCCCCTTTTTTCTGCACCTCATGTCCTGAATAATGGTTTTCATTTCGGGAGTGATGCGTAAGGATTCTACGATTTTTTGTAACGCTTTTTGTTGAGTCTCAGGGTCAAGTTCAGCTTCTTTCTGTAAATAGTTGAGCGTTGACTCGGGGAATTTAGCAAAACAGACTGAAATAGTCCAAGCTACCGCCATCTTTACGTAGTAGCCTTCGTGTCGAATTCGATTGAAATGGGTGTAAAGTTGGGGCAAATAATCTGCTGTTATGTAATAATCGAGTAGCATCACAACGGCAAAACGCAGTTCGTATTCTTTGTCGGAGTGCAGATACGGTTGCAAGAAGTCCCAAACGCGAGTAGGGTGCTTGCGAACCGTTTTCAATCCTGCACAAAAAGTATCGCAGATAGCCCAGCTATCAATTTTGGGCACGAAAGCGGCAATCCATTGAAGGTACTCTTCAAAGTCTTTGCATGGAGCTTTGCTGAGTACCAAGGCTTGCAGCATGGTTTGCTCTACGTAGTCACCTTCTGCTTGTTGCAGATAGGTACGCCAATCGCACTGCTGAAGTATTTCTTTGGCGAGTGCACGTAGTTGTGGTAGGCGCACGCCGATGATAGGGCGTGAGCCGGGCACAAGTCGACTATGGAATTCTTTATATTTCGCATCGGCGGCTGCAAAAAGTCGCGTTTCAATGGCCTTAGAGTCCATATAGATTGCCTTTATACGGATTTATGAATCAGTGAGCGACGTTTATTGATAAAGTCTTCGAGAAACAAAATCGTTTCTTCTATACCTAATGTCGAAGAGTTGATACATAAGTCGTATGAAGTAGAATGTCCCCATTCCTTTAGGCTATAGAAATTATAGTAGTCGGCGCGTTTATGGTCGGCTTCTTCTATCATACTGAGTGCCTTTGCCTCCTCTTTCACTTCGTAATGATGCATAATTCGCTGTATGCGGTCTTCAGTAGAGGCAGAGATGAAGAGGTTAATGCAACAAGGTTCATCGCGCAGGATGTAATCAGCGCAACGGCCCACAAATATGCTAGAACCTTGTGCAGCAAGTTTGCGAACAACGTCACTTTGTATCTTAAAAAGAGTGTCGTTGCTTAAAAAATTATCGTGTGCTACACCATTGTCACCTATAAAAGGGAAGCGTACGCCAAATAAACCTCCTAACAAAGAATGCTGGTTTCGCTCATCGGCTTTCTCAAAGATTTCCGAGCTGAGGCCACTCTCTTCTGCAGCAATGCGAATGAGCTCTTTATCGTAATACGCTATTTCGTAATGCTTTGCGAGGGCTTTTCCTATATTGCGTCCTCCGCTACCGAGCTGACGCCCAATGTTTATAATGAATTTTTCCATGATTCTTAGTATAAGTGCTTTGTTTAGTTGAACTCTATTGTAGACTTGTTTATTGTGTAACAAGGGTGCTTTTCTCGAGTTTCTTAAATTTTTTCAATTGGTTTTGGAATAAAAATCCGGCTACAATAGTAGCTGCCACGTCCGCTATAGGAATGCTCCACCATATTCCTGATGTACCGAAAAAGAGAGGTAGAATCAATAAACCGGGTACTAGGAAAAGCATTTGCCGAGTCAGCGAAAGGAAAATAGCTTTGCTAGCCATGCCGATACTTTGGAAGAAGTTCGAGGTTACAATTTGAAAGCCAATTACCGGATAGAAGATAAAGATGATCCGTAAGCCAGTAACGGCCAGGCCGATGAGTGTTTCGTCGGTGGTGAAGAGGGTAGCAATCTGTCGTGGAAAGAGTTCCCCGAGTAGAAAGCCTGTAGTAGTTACAAGGGTAGCACAAATCATAGTTATTTTGCTCACCCGCATGACGCGTTTGTACGACTTCGCTCCATAGTTGTAGCCTGCAATAGGTTGCATTCCTTGGTTGAGGCCCATCACAATCATGATGAAGATGAAAGATATTCGGTTAACAATGCCATATGCTCCAATGGAAAGGTCGTTTCCATAACGTTTTAATCCTTGGTTGATTAAGATTGCGATGAGGCATGCTGCGAGATTAATGAGGAAAGGAGAGAGCCCAATGGAGATGGTCGCTGATACTATTTGACGTTTTAAACGTAGCCCTTGACGGGTGAAACGTAGGAAACTCTTTTTTTGAATAAAGAAACGGAACTGCCAGATCAACATCGTTGCCTGTGCAATCACAGTACCTGTGGCTGCTCCTTTAATACCCCAGTTGAAGATAAAGATGAATACATAGGCCAATATCGCGTTAATACAAACAGTGCCGATAGTAGCAAACATCGATTCTTTGGGGTGCCCCGCAGAGCGTAACATTGCATTTAACCCCAAGTACATGTGGGTGATGCAGTTGCCCCATAGGATAATTTCCATGAAATCGTGTGCATAAGGCAAGGTTTTATCGCTTGCACCGAAGAAATAAAGTATTGGGTCGAGCAGCCATAAGCCGAGTAGAGTAAAGCTGATGCCGATAAGGATGTTTAGTATCAGTACATTACCTAGTATCTGATTGGCACTGTCGTAATCGCGTTGTCCCAAACGTACAGAGAGTAGGGTAGAAGCACCGACTCCTACTAATGAGCCAAATGCAGCAGCAAGGTTCATAATAGGGAAGGTTAGTGCAAGTCCGGAGATTGCAAGAGCACCCACTCCATGTCCGATGAATATGCTGTCTACAATGTTGTACAGTGACGAGGCCGTCATGGCGATGATTGCTGGAATGGCATATCGCATGAGGAGCTTCCCGATGGGCTCAGTGCCTAATTCTAGTGGACTTCCTTTAGCTGTCATCATAATGAATTTTTGAATGAATACTCGTTTTTATATAGAAAAACCACCGCAGTTAGTGGGTGGTCTTTCAGAGGGTATGTGGGAAAGCGTTTATGCGTCGATGTTTGCGTAAGTCGCGTTTTCCTCGATGAACTGGCGGCGAGGTGCTACATCTTCTCCCATTAACATCGAGAAGATGTGATCGGCTTCTGCCGCATTCTCAATGTTTATTTGTTTCAGGATGCGTGTCTCCGGATTCATGGTCGTGTCCCAAAGTTGAATTGGATTCATCTCACCCAGACCTTTATAACGCTGTGTGTGAATACCGGATTCCGATCCGTTTCCGTAGCGTTCAATGAATTCGATACGTGCTTGTTCGTCGTAGCAGTATTCCTTGTATTTGCCTTTGCTGCAAAGGTACAGAGGTGGATTGGCAATATAGACGAAGCCATTTTCGATGAGTTGTGGCATGTAGCGATAGAAAAGCGTTAAGATGAGAGTGTCAATGTGTGAACCATCGACATCGGCATCGGTCATGAGGATTACTTTGTGGTAACGTAGCTTGTCGACGTTTGCAGTTTTGCTGTCTTCATCTACACCGAATCGTACTCCAAGAGCTTGAATGATGTTGTTTACTTCTTCACTCTCGAAAGCTTTGTGCCACATCGATTTCTCTACATTCAGAATCTTACCGCGGAGGGGAAGAATTGCTTGGGTAGCACGGCTACGTCCGCTCTTGGCAGAACCGCCTGCAGAATCTCCCTCTACGATGAATATTTCGGACTCTTCAGGAATCTTGCTAGAGCAGTCAGCTAATTTGCCGGGCAGGCCGCCACCACCCATAGGTGATTTGCGTTGTACGCTTTCGCGTGCTCTACGTGCAGCCACACGTGCTTGTGCAGCAAGTACTACTTTATCGATAATTGTTTTGGCATCTTTAGGATGCTCCTCTAGATAGTAAGTAAGAGCTTCACCTACGGCTTGTTGTACGGCTCCGGCTACTTCGCTATTGCCTAATTTACCTTTTGTCTGTCCTTCAAATTGAGGTTCTGCCACTTTTACTGAAATAACAGCGGTAAGTCCTTCACGGAAGTCATCGCCTACGATCTCTATTTTGGCTTTTTCAAGGGCTTTGCTGTCCTCTGCGTATTTTTTTAGTGTGCGGGTTAGCGCAGTACGGAAACCGGCTACGTGAGTACCTCCGTCGATCGTGTTAATGTTGTTCACGAAAGAATGGATATTTTCTACGTAGGTAGTATTGTACATGATGGCCACTTCTACCGGAGTACCTTGTTTTTCTGTATTAATGTAAATCACATCTTCAACTAAATGATCGCGAGCTTGGTCGATGTAACGCACAAATTCTTTTAATCCGTCTTTGCTGTGGTATACGTTCTTTTTGTAGCTGCCGTCTTCCAACACTTCGCGTTGGTCGGTTAGTGTGATGGTGATTCCTGCATTAAGGTAGGATAGCTCACGTAAACGGTTGGCTAATGTGTTATAGTCGAATTCGTGTACGGTAAAGATACTACGGTCGGGCCAAAATGTTTGTCTGGTTCCTGATATAGTAGTAGTTCCAACCTCCTTTACGGGCTGTTGTGGAACGCCGCATTTATATTCTTGTTGATAGATTTTTCCGCCACGGAAAACCTGTGTAGTCATATCGGTTGACAGTGCGTTTACGCAAGAAACGCCAACGCCGTGCAAACCGCCCGATACTTTGTAGCTTCCTTTGTCGAATTTACCGCCTGCGTGCAGTACGGTCATCACAACTTCGAGTGCTGATTTCTGCTCTTTCTCGTGAAAGTCTACAGGAATACCGCGCCCGTTATCTTGTACAGTGATTGAATTATCGGAATTGATTTGTACCTCAATGTGGTTACAATATCCGGCCATTGCCTCGTCGATGGAGTTGTCTACTACTTCATAAACCAAGTGGTGCAAACCTTTTTTGCTGATGTCGCCGATGTACATAGCGGGACGTTTGCGTACAGCCTCTAGGCCTTCCAGTACTTGAATGCTATTAGCAGAGTATCCCTTTTCGGCAGTGTTTCTTTGTTCTTCAGTCATGTTCATTAAATTGTTTCTTAAAACACCACAAAGGTACGAAATTCATTTCAAATAAAGGATGCTTTTCTTAAAAAAAAGCATCCCAAAGAATCTTTTTTATATCCTATTCTTCTTCGAAGGATGTGGAAAATGTGTTGTAATGTAAATAAAGGCTAAGCCTCTCAATGAAGAGGCTTAGCCTATGTATTGTTTGTTACCTAACGTTCTTGGACGGATACGATGGGCAAATAAACCGCGATTACGCGAGCTTATTTACGTGGAGAGTAAGACTAGACTTGAGATTAGCTGCCTTGTTTTTGTGGATAGTGTTGTTTTTAGCCAACTTATCCAACATCTTTGTGATGCTAGGCAGAAGCTCTACAGCAAGCGCTTTGTCTGTTGTAGAACGCAACTTGCGAACAGCGTTTCTCATAGTTTTACCACGATAACGGTTGCGAAGTTTGCGGGTCTCAGTTTGTCTGATTCTCTTAATTGATGATTTATGATTTGCCATTTCGACTAATCTTTAAATTTGTTGTCTTTACTTTTATTATTTGTAGCCCGTGGGGGAGTCGAACCCCCCTTTCAAGGATGAAAACCTTGCGTCCTAACCGATAGACGAACGGGCCATACATCAGAAGTGTACTATTCTCCTCGAATGTGGGTGCAAAGGTAAGGAGTTTTTTTGAATTAGCAAATATTTGGGTGACTTTTTTTGCTAGAACCATCGTTTTTTTGTAATTTTGTGCAGCTTTAAGGGCAAAAAGCCCTTTGTAAGTATTGATTTTACTCTACATGATACAGACCACTTCAGCTATTGTATTGCATATTATTAAATATAATGAAACACAACGCATCGTTCATCTTTATGCTGAAAGTATGGGATATGTGGCTTGTGTGGTGAAATTTTCGCGTTCACCGCGTTCGTCACTTCGCCCTCAGTTGTTTCAGCCGCTCACGATTCTGGAGGTTTCTTTGGAGCGACGCTCTGCTCAGAATTTGTTCGTTGTACGCGATGCTAGACTTCTCTATCCTTATGTGACTGCACAAACCAATGTGGTAAAAAGTGCTATCTTATTATTTTTGGCAGAGTTCTTAGATAAGGTTCTGCGCAATGAAGGAGTGAATCCGCCACTCTCTGCGTTTCTTTGTACTTCCTTGGAGTGGTTTGACCTTTGTGAGCGGGGGGCTTCCAATTTCCATTTGGTGTTTATGATGCGGCTTTCTCTCTTTTTAGGTATTTATCCAAATACAGAGGAATATCAAGAGGGGGCTTTCTTTGATTTACGGGTAAGTTGCTTTGTGCTTTCTCAACCGTTGCATCCTAATTATTTAGCACCCGAAGAAGCGGCACGTTTGGGTCTGTTAATGCGCATGCGCTTTGAAACTATGCATCTTTTCCCTTTCGATAGGCAGCAACGTAATCGATGCTTGGAACTGTTGGTCGACTATTATCGACTTCATATTGCCGATTTCTCTTCATTGAAATCAATTGATGTATTGAAAGAATTATTCAATTAAGGTTCAATCCGGTAAAAAAGAGGTTCTGTTGAAATTGATGCAACTTCTCTTTTTGGGACTTTACGCGTTGTAAAGGGGCGAATGCCAGTTGGCAAATTCATTTTCAGCAGCTGGTAAAAACAAATTCAACAGTTGGCAAATTCATATTTGCCAACTGGCAGTAATCCTTTTGATGGAAATGTTTTTGCGTCTACTATCAAGAATATAGAAGTTTCCCTAGAAAAGTGCTTTACTTTAGTCTACTTGCGTAATCTAATTATAGAAAGAGAAAAGGGTGCGTCGAAAGCAATATGCTCGACACACCCTCTTCTTATGAGGATTAAAAAATTAACCTAAAAGTTGCTTTACCATTGTAGAGATTGCTTTTCCGTCTGCTTTCCCGGCTAGCTGTTTGGAGGCTGCACCCATCACTTTGCCCATATCTTTGGCAGTGGTAGCACCAACTTCAGCTATAATAGCACGGAGAGCTGTTTCTAATTCGCTAGCATCCATTTGCTGGGGCAGGTAAGGCTCAATGGCTTTTACTTGTGCTAACTCTTCTTCTGCAAGGTCGGGCCTATTTTGCTCGGAGAATAGTTGTGCACTGTCTTTTCCTTGCTTTACGAGTTTCTGAATCATTTTTAGGGCCGCATCGTCGCTGAGTTCATCGTTTGCTCCCGGAGCTGTTTTGGCTTCAATGAATACTTTCTTTACATTACGTAGCGCTTGAAGGCGCACTTTATCTTTAGCCTTCATGGCCTCAATGAGGTCTTTGCTTACTTGATCGAATAATGACATATTCTTTTTTGTTATAAGTGAATAATGTGAGTTATAGGTTGCAATCAGAAAGTGATTGTAGTGCTTTGTTCGTTTTCTTCGTTCGAGGTATTCCCTAAATCTCCTGAAATGCGACGAATGAGGTTTATCAGACTTTTATCGCGTTTGTAGGTAGGGGTACTTTCTACTAATGAAATAATTTCTTCATTGGTGAGATCTTCTGGCTTGAAGAGGAAGATGTTTGGACGCTTCATCGGAGCTTTCCCTTTGTTCTTTCCATAGATTTCTTGGATGCGGATGCCTACATCGATATCTTCTTCTTCATTGCTGATGTCTTTGGGCGTTTTCACTTTAGGTTTTTCAGCTTCTGTTACATCTTTCAGTCCGAAACCGGTAGCAAGGATGGTCATTTTTAGTTTCTCACCTAGCGAATCGTCTTCTGCGGCTCCCCAGATTACCTTTACATCATCGCTAAATTTCTCCATGAAATCATGTATCTCTCCGAATTCTTCCATTTTGGGCTCGGAATCTTTACTGTATACCAGATTCAAAAGAATGCGTTTGGCTTCAAATACGTCGTTGTTGTTCAGTAGTGGAGAATTCAAGGCTTCGTTGATTGCTTTCGTAATACGTCCTTCGCCTTCTTTTCCTTCTCCGTAACCAACACTCATAATGGCTACTCCACCATCTTCTATTGTAGTCTTTACATCTTCAAAGTCAAGGTTCACAATTCCTTCTTGTGTGATAATCTCTGCAATGCTTTTAGCAGCAATAGAAAGAGTGTCATCTGCTTTCCCAAAGGCGTTCGAGAAGGTGTAATCGGCATAAATATCGCGTAAACGTTCATTGTTGATAACCAATAGAGCATCTACGTGTTTGCTAATACGGTCTACTCCTTTAAGGGCCATACTGATTTTTTTCTTTCCTTCAAAGAAGAAAGGAATGGTTACGATGCCTACGGTAAGTATTCCCATTTCTTTGGCAATCCGCGCTACTACAGGAGCTGCTCCCGTGCCTGTTCCGCCACCCATTCCTGCAGTGATGAAGACCATTTTTGTATTATCATCGAGCATCTGACGTAGCTTCTCTTCGCTTTCGGTAGCATACTGTTCTGCTTTATCTGGCTTTGCGCCTACGCCTAAGCCTTCACCGATTTCTATTTTAAGAGGCACTTCACTTTTCTCGAGGGCTTGTCGATCGGTATTACAAACCACGAAGGTTACGTCGTGGAAGCCTTCTTTGTACATATGATTTACAGCGTTTCCGCCGCCGCCGCCTACACCTATTACTTTAATAATACTATGGTTTGAGGTAGGCATATTCCATCCATCGAGGGGCTTTATATTGTCTGTCATAATTGTATACTTTTATGTCATTTATCTATTCTATTGCAGTTACTCTTGGCCCATATTTTTATCGAGCCAAGAACCGAACTTGTCTTTCCACTTTGAGAAAGGACTAGGCCCTTTAGGTACCGCCGGCTCTTTTGGCTTTTCCTCTTTTGGCACTTCAACTTCTTCTGCTTCCTCTTCTGCTTTTTTAGGAAGAGTTTCTTCTATTGCTGCTTTTACTGTTGTTGCTTTAGCAGTTTCAAAAAGAGATTCTTTGGAGCAACATTCATCTTCCCCTAACAAGAGTAAGCCTAAAATTGTTTGATGTGCACCGTCCTTAGCTGCTGCTGGATGAATTCCTCCTATTTTTGCTCCCGAACGTAGCGTATTTGCAACACGTACGTTGATTGTTTCGGGACAGAGTTTCTTCATACATTCTACTACCTTTTCGAGGTTAGAGCCTCCTCCTGTAAGAATAATGCCGGCAATGATTTCACGGTCGTACCCTGTGTTCTGTATTTGATTCCATACGTTACTGAGTATTTCCTCCATACGTGCAGCTACATATTGGGCGATGAGACCTATCTCTACAGAAAGTCCATTGCTCAATTTGATGCTTCCTTTTAAGAGCCCTGTCTCGTTGTCAGCTTCTGAAACGAGTGCGGTTCCATATTTGAATTTTAGAATTTCTGCTTCATCTTCTATTTGCAAGGTGAATAAATCACGAGTGATGGAAGTCGAGCCAAGTGGAATTACGCAGAGATGTCGTAATATTCCTTTCTTAAAGATGCTCACTGTGGTAGTTTCAGCTCCTAAATCGACTAGAGCACAACCGCTATTCATCTCCATCGGACTTAATGCTGTGGTAGCTGTGGCTTTGTACGAAACAATCAGGTCTACAATTTGTAAGTCAGCATCCTTGAAGCATTTACGGATGTATTCGCAGCTCGAAGAACGTGTTACGATGTTCAAGAAATTACCTTCCAGTTGGTTTGCTAATGCACCTACAGGATCGAATTGATAGATTTTATCAATGCGATATTCTTGAGTGATCACTTCTAAAATTTCCGTGTCCGGCTGTATTTGACTTGCATTTTCTGCAACCACATGACTTATTTGTTCCGCTGATATCTGCGTTTGTTCCATAAAGTTGCGGCCAACGGTGCGCAACTCACTATGTGTATGAAGCCCACACATGCCGACGTAAACCTTGCAAATGGGCTTCTTGATGTTATCCTCTAACTGTAACTTCAGGTCGCGAATAGCAGCAGTGGCTTTTACAATGTTTGAAATAGTCCCTTTGCGCATAAATGAGGTGGAATCAGCTTGTGCATAAGCAGCTACTTTAACACTCCCGTCGCCTGACTTAATGCCGGCGATTCCTCTGATCTTTGATGATCCGAGTTCAATTGCTACGATAAAATTATTTTCTGCCATATCTTATTTCTCTTTCTTAGTACAGATGATCTGATTATTATATTCTATATTTATTCTTGAGTATTTGTCCCATCCTATTTTACTTAAAGCTCGATCGTAAAATTGTCGGAGCCTTTCCAGCTTTTCCCCGAAATGACTTGGAGGCCCCATGCAGATGAGAAACTCTCCTTCACTTGGAGCTACTTCTAACTCTCCTTGAGGCGTAAGATGGATTTGCTCGATCTTGTTTGCCCAGTAGGGATCGTCACGTAAAAATAAACCAATGGGAAGGAACACTTTCCCTGCCACTTTTTTATTAATAGCTCCGGTAACAATTGGTAAATAGGCTTCGCTTGCTTCCGGTGCATTAATGAGTGCTCCTTTAGTATCGATATAATATTCTTCACCAGCGTCGCTAATTACTCGAAGTAAAGGTATTCGTTGATAGATTTGGATTACTATTCTTTGATCGGATGTTTTGTAGCATTCACTGTGCTCTATTAGTGGCTGTTGATTTAATGTCTGTTCCAGTTGCCGTGTGTTTACGAGGCGCATTTCTTTTCCTGTGGGAAACAATTTACGAGCTTTTAGGATGTTTTCAACTTCTTTCCCTTTTATGAACCCTTTTTCCTGATTCTCCATCAACGTAACTTCCACTCCTTTACAGATTGCCTGTCTAGGAGATTCACTAAAGCTACTCATTGCAAATACCAGATAACTGCCGAGTAGTAGTATGAATACGAGGATAAGAATTTTCTTCACCATTTCTTTTTCAAGATTTCTGTGATTTGTGGTACATAGTTATCTAAATCACCCGCTCCGAGCGTGATGAGTATATCTGTTTCTAATTCAGTTTCTATTCGTTGCAATAAATCTTTTTTGCAGCAGATGCTGCGTTGCATGTCTGGACGAAGGTTGCGATATATTATTTCGCTTGTAATGCCTGGAATTGGTTGCTCACGTGCCGGATAGATTTCCGTAAGAATAACCTCATCGAGGAGTGAAAGGCTATCGGCAAAATCTTGATAGAAATCGCGGGTACGTGTATAAAGATGGGGCTGAAAGATTGCAGTAATCTTTTTGCCGGGGTATAGTTCACGTATGGATAGAATGCTTTGACGGATTTCACTTGGGTGATGCGCATAATCACTTAGAAAAGCTTTTTCGGGAGTCTTTATTTTGAAATCAAATCGGCGTTCTACTCCTGCATAGGTACGAATTCCTTCTTTTACTTCTTCAGCAGTAGCTCCAGCGAGCAAACACATTGCCATTGCTGCAATGCTGTTGTCGATATTAATGCTGACAGGTACGCCTAGTTGAATTTGCTTTATGGTGCTTGTGGGCGTGATGAGGTCAAAAATAATTTCGCCGCCACCTATCTTAATATTCTCTGCATGGAAGTCTCCTTCTGTACGTGAGTAAGTGAAGATATGTACTCCTTCTTGCACGTTGGGTTTTACTTCAAGATTTGTATGCAATATAAGAGTCCCTCCGGGTTGTATGAGTTCTGTGTAGTGACGGAAACTTTCGAGATAGGCTTCTTTAGTGCCATAAATATCAAGATGATCCGGATCGGTGCTGGTGATAATTGTTATTTCAGGACGCAGCCAATGGAAAGAACGGTCGAACTCATCTGCCTCGATGACGGTAAATGGACTTACTTCGTTCAGTATTAAATTACTATGATAGTTGTTTGAAATGCCTCCAAGGAATCCGGTGCATCCTAGATGGCTAGCATACATAATGTGTGCTGCCATGGTAGAGGTCGTGGTTTTTCCGTGTGTTCCTGCTGCACAAAGAGCTCTTGTTGCATGAGTGATTGTGCCTAATACTTGTGCCCGTTTTTGCATTTCGAAGCCTTGCTCCTTGAAAAAGTTCAGTTCCTTGTGATCTGCAGGTATGGCAGGAGTTATTACTACGAGGGTAGTAGCCTTGTCGAGAAAAACTTCTGGTATTAGTTCTATGCTATCTTCGAAATGTATTTTTATTCCTTCTTCAATTAAAGCATTCGTCAGTTCACTAGGGGTACGATCATATCCTCCTACATGCTTGCCTAACGCTAAAAAATAACGTTCAAGCGCACTCATCCCGATGCCGCCTGCACCTATGAAATAAACTGATTTAATATCTTTCATTTTCATAATTTAGTCCTTTATATGTTAGTCGATACACTCTTTTAAAGCGTACCTCGTTTTAATGTGTGCTTCGATATTCGTTTGCTAATAGTATTACCTCGTTTGCAATGGTTGCGGCTGCATTGGGCTTTGCCAAGGTGAGAATATTCTCTTGTAGCTTTTTAATTCGTTCTGCATCATGAATTAGTTTCAACGCTTCAGGAATCAACTTTATTGGAGCTTCTTTGTCTGTGATACATATTGCAGCTCCTTTTTTCACGAGTGCCATTGCATTTTTTGTTTGATGGTCTTCGGCTACATTAGGTGAGGGTACTAAGATTACTGCTTTCCCTAATAAGCAGAATTCGGAGATGCTACCCGCACCGGCTCTTGAAATGACAAGGTCGGCAGCTGCATATGCATGTTCCATACTACTTATAAAGTCGTTCATGTAAAGTGGAAACTTTTGAGTTGCATTTTGCTTTACTCTCTCGTCCATCTCTTTATAATAGTACTTTCCTGTTTGCCAAATAAGTTGTATTTGGTTGTCTATTGCTGAAGCTTCATTGCTTGCTTGTACTAAATTCAATCCGGCAAGAATGCTTTCATTGATAGTACGTGCCCCTAGGCTGCCACCAATAATTAAAATTGTTTTCTTTTTTGGATCTAGATCAAAATGCTTAATACCTTCTTCTCGGGTTAAGGTGGTTTGTACTAATGCTTGTCGAACAGGATTTCCTGTCATTATAATTTTCTCTGCGGGAAAGAATCGTTCCATCTGCTCATAGGCCACGCAAATCTTTTTTGCTCTTTTTGCCAGTAGCTTGTTGGTAACACCTGCATAGCCATTCTGCTCTTGTAAAAGAGTAGGGATGCCTAATTTACCAGCCATGTTAAGTGTTGGCCCGGATGCATAACCACCTACGCCTACTGCGACTTGTGGCTTAAAATTTCGGATAATTCGTTTGGCTTTGCATTCGCTTTTCCAAAGTTTGATGAGGACTGATATATTCTTTAAAAGATTTTTGCGATCGAAACCAGATACAGGTAATCCTTCAATTTCATAACCTGCAGCTGGAACACGTTGCATCTCCATTCGTCCTTCTGCACCTACAAAAAGAATTTTAGCTTCAGGATGGATCTCTTTTATTGCATTTGCGATGCTTACAGCCGGGAAAATATGCCCTCCCGTGCCGCCTCCGCTTATGATGATTCTAAGTTCGTTGTCCATTGTTTTGTTATATTTAGAAACAAATTAAGAGTCAAGCTCTTCTTCTGCTATAATTTTTGCTTTGTTTATTTCGCCATCTGGCTCTTGAGTTAAATGCTCACTCTCTTCATCTTCCAATTTAGCTGTGTAGCGGCTTACTGATAGTATCATACCAATGTAAACGCAATTGATAATAGTAGAAGTACCTCCTTTAGATATGAGCGGAAGAGGTTGCCCTGTAACAGGGAAAAGTCCAACTGCTACACACATATTTACCATAGCTTGCATCACCAATAAGAGCGCTAGCCCCATTACAAGGAATGATGCAAAGTTACCTCTTGCTTTTTTGGCAATTCGCCCGGCTCGTACTAGTAGCCAAATGTAAAGACATAACACAAAACCGCCACCTAGCAGGCCCAATTCCTCGATGATGATAGCAAAGATGAAATCGGAGAAAGCCTGTGCAAGGAATTCTCGTTCATTGCTATTTCCTGGGCCGCAACCAATGATATTACTTTTTGAAATGGCAATTCGTGCGTGTGCTATTTGTCCGTTTTTGTCAATATCGTATTTTTCAGGTGTAATTTCTTCACCGCTCGTAAATTCATGGATGCGCCCTTTCCAAGTCGTGAATCGTGAAAGTACTGTTGTTACCAACGATTTATCTTCTTTCTCATCTACTTCTTGATTCGCGTTCTCTGGAGAAAGCATTTCTTTTGCAGCTTCTTCTTCCTCCGTTTTAGGCTTTTCGTTTGGACTCAAAAGTATTAAAGCAAGAAAACAGAGCGCTCCAATAATAATGGCAACAGTAAGTTTCAACATTCGTTTGAATTCAATACGGCCAATGAACATCATCAAGTAAACAACCCCAAATAAGATAATTGAGGTGGAAAAATTTTCACGGAAAATAAGTCCTGAGAATATTACAGCGATTGTTAGAATGTACTTAAAAGCTTTCCCGTTAGCATATCCGTTTTCTTGATTGCGCGCCAATAAAAAGGCCGTGGAAATCACGACAGCCATTTTGGCTAATTCTGAAGGTTGAAAAGTGACTCCTGCTATTTCTAACCAACGATTGGCTCCATTTGTGCTGACTCCAAGTAACATTACAACAACGAGCAGGATACCGGAAATTGGGATCAGAATAAAAGGGATCAGCTGGAATACACGATAGTTGATTCGATGTACAGCCCATACAACGATTGCGCCGATCACTAGAAATACGGTGTGCATTAAAATGGGCTGCAAGTGATTTCCAGTCTTGTAACTCAGCGTACTACTAGCGCTAAACACTTCGATGATCGAAATGAGACACAAGAACAAGAAGATGAACCATACCCCCAAGTCGCCTTTAAACTGTTTTTGTAACCAACTCATATCGCTATTTTTCCTTTTAAGCTTTTAGCTTTTTAGCATTTTCCATAAACTGATTTCCGCGGTCGCCCATGTTTTTAAATAAGTCGAAGCTAGCGCAACATGGACTTAGTAAAACGGTGTCTCCCGGTTTTGCCATTGCAAATGCCTTTTTAACGGCATCTTCCATTGCTTTACTGTCCTCAATTTGTGGTACCATCCCATCAAAATGAGCATGTAATTTAGCATTGTCTACCCCGAGAAAGACAAGTCCGCGAACTTTCTTTTTTACAAGCTCATCTAATTCACTGTATTCATTGCCTTTATCTGTTCCGCCAAGCAGCAAAATCACTTTAGTCTTCATGCTTTCGAGTGCATAGAAGCACGAATTTACATTGGTGGCTTTTGAGTCGTTTACAAACTTCACGCCTTCAACTTCGGTTACGTATTGTAAGCGATGAGCGATACCTTCAAAGTTACTTAATGCACGGCGAATGTCTTCTTTTTTAATACCTGCAATATCTGCTGAAATTCCGGCTGCCATGCTATCAAATAGATTATGCGTGCCATTGAGTGCCAACTCTTCTTGTTCCATATTGAAGTCCATGGGTTCGGTAATGACCAATTTCCCATCTTCCACATATGCAATAGTATTTGGTTCCTTTTTAACGGCAAAAGGATATTGTTTAGCAAGAATTTCATGTTTCTTTAATTCTGCTTTTACCAAAGGATCATCGTTCCAATAAATGAAAGAGTCGTCGGCTGTTTGATTTTGTGTGATCCGCATTTTTGAATCAACATAGTTCTGCATGCAGTAATTATAACGATCTAGGTGATCTGGGGTTATATTCAGCAGAATAGCAATGTTTGCCCGGAAATCATACATATTATCGAGCTGAAAGCTACTCAACTCAAGGATGTAGTAATCGTATTCCTTGCCTTCAGCTACCTGCAAAGCCATGCTTTTGCCAATATTGCCTGCTAGGCCTACATTTATTCCGGCGCTTTTAAATATATGATAAATTAAAGAAGTTGTGGTTGTTTTTCCATTGCTCCCTGTAATGCAAATCATTTTCGCTTTAGTGTATCGTCCTGCAAATTCGATTTCCGAAATGAGCGGAATGCGTTTCTTTTTTGCTTCGAGAATGAGGGGCGCTGTTTCTGGAATGCCTGGACTTTTTATGATCTCGTTTGCATTTAGGATGAGCTCAATGGTATGCTTTCCTTCCTCCCATGCAATATTTTCCGCATCAAGCATACTTTTATAGCATTCTTTTATTTCAGACTGATCACTTACAAGGACCTCGAAGCCCTTGCGTTTAGCAAGTATGGCAGCTCCAGTGCCGCTTTCTCCTGCGCCTAATATAACAATTTTTTTAGCCATATTGATTATCTTATTTTTAACGTGATGAGAGCAATTGCCACTAACAAAATGGTGACAATCCAGAAACGGACCGTAATTTTCGATTCGTGATATACATTGTTGGGTTTAGTCCAATAATATGAGATCTGGCTGTCGAGTTGTGCCTTTGTGGTGCGAAAGTGGTCGTGAATAGGAGCACGCTTAAAGATTCGTAACTTTTTCCCATGTTTTGTGCCCCATTTAGCCGTTTGTACTTGTAATATAACCGAAAGATTCTCCACTAGGAAGACTCCGCAAAGTATCGGTATGAGCAATTCCTTGTGAATGATGATTGCAAAAACTGCGATAATACCGCCTATGGTAAGACTTCCCGTATCTCCCATGAAAACTTGTGCCGGATAAGAGTTATACCAAAGAAAGCCTATCAATGCTCCTATAAAGGCACAAATGAAGACCACCAACTCTTGGCTACCTGGAATATACATGATATTTAAATATCGTGCGAATTCTAGGTGACTAGATACATATGCTAGGATTCCTAAGCCAACACCAATTATGGCAGAATTGCCTGCAGCCATTCCATCCATTCCATCATTTAAATTAGCACCATTACTTACAGCCATTACTACAAAGATGGTAACGGCAACAAATAGGATCCAACCGCATTTACGCTTCCATGCAGCATTGTCAAGGAAGTTGAAAGCTTCGCAATAATCTAGGTTGTTTTCTTTGAAGAAAGGAATAGTAGTTTGAGTCGATTTTATATCCTTTTTTGCATGTATAACGTTTACGATTTCATTATTATGATTCACTTCAATGTTTTCGCGGATTACGACATCGGGCACATAATATAGAGTCAGGCCGACAATCAATCCAAGCCCGAGCTGTGCTACAATTTTAAATTTACCTTTAAGCCCATCTTTTTTACGTCGGAATGTTTTTATGTAGTCATCCGCAAAGCCTAGCAAACCTAGCCAGACTGTGGTTACCAACATCAGAATCATATATGTATTATCTAATTTTCCTAGCAATAGGCAAGGAATTAGGATAGAAACGATAATGATAATTCCTCCCATGCTTGGTACCCCAATTTTGTTAACTCCAAAGGGATCAATTGAAGCATCGCGTTGTGTCTCTGCAATCTGTTTACGTTTTAATACATCAATAAACTTATTGCCAAAGATGCTTGAGATGAGTAGAGCTAAAATAGCGACTGATAGGGCTCGGAAAGAAGTATACCAGAACATTCCTGCGCCAGGAACATTCATTTTATCAAGCCAAGTAAATAAATAGTATAACATATTTGTTTTAAGTCAATTAACAGTATATAATAAAATAAGGGCTAGTCAATATCCATTAGTTCGCGGAGTATCTCTTTATCATCGAAGTGGTGCTTAACTCCCTTTACGTCTTGATAGTTTTCATGTCCTTTTCCAGCAACGAGAATTACATCTCCTTTCTGTGCAAGCATTACGGCCGTGCGGATTGCTTCTTTACGATCGACAATAGAAAGTGTCTTTTTCATCTGTTCAGGAGAAAGTCCGGCAAGCATATCATTAATGATATCTTGTGGCTCTTCGAAGCGAGGATTGTCGCTTGTGATGATTACGCGATCACTGCTTTTTGCGCTCTCGGCTGCCATAATGGGACGTTTCCCTTTATCGCGATTGCCTCCAGCTCCAACTACCGTGATTACTTGTCCTTTTCCTTGTAATACACCGTGAATGGCTTCAAGTACGTTAATTAGTGCATCTGGAGTATGTGCGTAATCTACAATAGCTGTAATTCCTTTTGAAGAGTGGAGAGTATCGAAACGTCCGTTTACAGGGTGAAGTGTGCTAAGTGCTACCATTGTTTCCTGTGGCTCACGACCTAAAGCAATAGCGGCTCCATATACAGCCAATAGGTTAGAGGCATTAAAACGCCCTATAAAATGTACCGCAACTTCGCAGTCGTTAATAGCGAGTAGCATACCCTCAAGATGATTTTCAAGGATACGACCTTTAAACTCACACATAGAACGTAAAGAATAAGCCAATTTCTTTGCTTTTGTATTTTGTAGCATAACAAGACCGTTTTTATCATCCAGGTTTGTTATCGCAAAAGCTTCTTGAGGTAACCCATCGAAGAATGCTTTTTTAGCTGCTAAATAATTTTCTACAGTTTTGTGAAAGTCGAGGTGGTCACGCGTTAGATTCGTGAAAATACCTCCTCTAAAATATAGTCCATTAATTCGATGTTGTGCTACAGCATGCGAACTGACTTCCATGAAAGCATATTGGCATCCCGCTGCAACCATTTTCTGTAATAAACGATTTAAACTGATTGGGTCGGGTGTGGTTTGTTTGGCTTCTTGTGCTTCACTATCCACGTAGTTGCATACAGTAGAAAGCAATCCTACTTTGTAGCCGAATTGACGAAATAATTGATAAAGAAGAGTTGCAATAGTTGTTTTTCCGTTTGTACCGGTTACTCCTACCAACTGTAGCTGTTTAGTAGGATTCCCGTAAAAGCAAGTGGCCACTTTTCCGACAGCTACCTCTGTAGAATCGGTTACTAAATAAGTAATGCCTTCAACTAGTTTCTCTGGAAGTATTTCGCATAGAATTGCCGTAGCTCCACTTTCAATCGCTTTTGCAATAAAAGTGTGTCCATCTACCTGAGTTCCTGGAACTGCTATGAAAAGTTGTGCTGGACCAATCTCTCGTGAGTCAGTATTTATTTCTATTATATTGATCTCTATGCTACCTATAACTTGTTGCACGGTGATCGGCTGAATGATTTCTTTTAGTTTCATGTTTTTTCCTCTTTTTTTATGATTGCGTCTTTGGCTGTAGCCAATGTAATTTTTATCGTTTCTCCCTTTTTAGTAGCACTCCCATAAGGTTTACTCTGTTCTACTACTCTACCTACTCCTGAAATTCGTATATTCAATCCTCTGGCAGATAGCAAGGTACAAGCATCTTTTGCACTCATTCCTATGAGATTAGGCATAATGCCATAGCTTGTTGCTCCTTCCTTTAATTTTCGTTTTCTAGGAAGTTTTGGACGTACGGGAAGTGTGTCTCTTGCAACCTGTAATTCAGTGCTAAGGGCCTTTGCGTAGACTCGTTCTGCGATGTTGTGAAAGCAGCTACCCGCCATTAAGCCGCCTGAAGCAGGAAGACCTGTTTTTTGCACGACAACAAGAAGAGTGTATTTAGGATTTTCAGAAGGGAAAAAGCCGCAGAAGCTTAATAGATAGCTCGTCCGCCCCGTTTTATATCCACCAACTCCTTGTGATATTTGTGCAGTTCCTGTTTTTCCAGATACCGTATATTGAGCGCTTTTTGCAGGTTTTCCGAGTCCTCCGTCATCGTTTACTACTCGATATAGAATCGTTTTTATATCTTTAAGAGTATGTCCCGAAGCAATAGAGGGAATGAGCACCTCGGGTTCAAATTCCTGAAGTGTTTCCCCATTTCGCACAATCTTTTGTACAAAGCGTGGCTTCATCATCTTTCCATTATTTGCAATCGCATTGTAGAAACATACTGTATTAATAGGTGGAATTTGAGTTTCATAGCCAATCGACATCGAAGCTAGGGTTGTCTTCCACCAATTCGATTTGTTGGGTCTACGAATAACAGCTCTTGGTGTATTCTTAAAAGGTAATTTTAAGTCGGCGTTGATTCCTAGTTTATAAAGTCCGTTTACATATTGATCAGGTGTAAGCTTCTCATCAATAATACGGGATACACCTACGTTCGATGATTTCATAAGAATCTCCGGCACAGTTAACCATCCGTATCCACCGCGATGCCAGTTGTGGTCTTTCATCAGTCTGCCGTGCATCATGTATACTCCATTAAAAGTATTAATGCTGTCTTTCAAGGTAACTACATTATTTTCGAGTGCTACCATCATAGAAGCCGTTTTAAAGGTCGATCCAGGTTCCATAAGATCACTAACCGAAGCGTTGTATCCCTCATAAAAATTGCCATCCTTATATTGCTGCATATTTACCATTGCTTTTATATCGCCGGTAGCAACTTCCATAAGAATTACTACGCCTTTGTAGCCTCCGATTTCCTTTAATTTATCGACTAAAGCCTTTTCTGCAATATCCTGCATGCTTACATCGATTGTAGTAATAAGGTCGGCTCCGTTCACAGGCTCTTTCTCTACTATATTAAGATATTTGTTTTTTACTTTTTGGCGACGTGAAAGTCCAGGCGTTCCTTTTAAAATGGAGTCGAAAGCAAATTCCAGACCACGCTTAGCTCCCATGCTCTGATCAGGAAAAACGTCACCCAACAGACTTGAGGCAAGTGATCCGAAAGGTTTTTTTCGTTGATTGAATTCCTTTGTCACCAAACCTCCTTTATAAGGCCTAAGTCTGAAGACTGGTAGACGTTTGATTTCTTGAAGTTGTATATATGAAAGACGTTCGTTGCAGATTGCATAACAGCGGCTCTTTTTTTCTCTGCCTCCTTCTATGCGGTTTCTGTAAAATTCAACGCTATGGCATGGCACAACGCGATGCAATCCTTCGCAGATAGAGTCCATCTTATCTTCTAATATAGAATCTTTTTCAGCACCACCTGCAAGAAAGTCGATAAAAATGCGGAATTCAGGGAGTGAACTTGCCATTAATTTCCCATCGGAAGAAAGAATGTTGCCTCGTACCGGTTGCAATACAACATTGGTATTGATAAAGCGGTCCGCTACTTTTTCCCAATACGAACGTTCAGCCGACATAGTATAGCCGGCTTTCAGCAAAATTGCAACGCCCATAAAGGCTAGTGCAACTGCAATGATCCAATAGCGAGTTACGATGCTCTTTTTATTCTGCTCTATCATCGTCTTGTTTCTTTATTAAAAAAGGTGGCTGTGTAGCAGTTTGTAAGTCCGTAATGGATGATTGTATAAATTCTTCAATTTTACTTTGGCGTGACATCTCAGTCAGTTCAGAGCTTCGTGTAAGTGCATTGTATCTAGTGTCTTGCAACAAAGTTTCTAGGCGGTTGATTTCGATGAGTTGTTGTTGTACTTCATATCGATTATCAACATAAAGTATAGCATATAAAGTTATCATCCCCACAAGAGGAATCTGATGCCGAAAAGACTTGCTCATCAAAAAGTCTCCTCCGATAATATTTCCGAGTGAGAATTTCCCTTTGAACGTGTCTTCACGCTCATGATTCACTCCTTGAAGTAACGATTTTAATTGATCTCGTTCTTCTTCTGGGGTGAGGGTTTCTTCTTTGTCTTTTATTTCTTCACTCATAATTTGCTTGCAACTCTAAGTTTAGCACTTCTAGAACGAGGGTTTCGTTCAATTTCCTCTTCGTTGGGAATCAGAAAGTCTGGTTTCACGATTTTTAAGGGGCAATTAATATGACCGAAGAAATCTTTCTCTATCTCTCCTGCACAATTTCCCGACTTCATAAAGTTTTTAACTAATCGATCTTCCAGCGAATGGTATGTAATTACTACCAAGCGTCCTCCTGGTTTGAGACACTTTACACTTGCTTCAAGCATTTCTTGCAGTGCTACCATTTCCTGATTAACTTCAATGCGAAGCGCTTGGAATAATTTGGCCAACTCCTTTCGTTCTCGATCGCGAGGAAAGCAAGGGGCTACTGCTTTTATTAATTGATCTATTTGGCGGAATGGCTCTATTTCTCGAGCTTGTATAATGCGATCAGCTAAACGTCCTACTCCTTTTAATTCTCCATACATTTTCAGAACGGTCATTAATTTTTCTTTCGGATATTCATTGATAACTTGCAATGCTGAGAACTCAGATCGTTGATTCATACGCATATCGGGCTGTGCCTCAGGACTCCTAAGGGAAAAGCCACGACTGCCTTCGTCAAGATGATGCGACGAAACGCCTAGATCGGCCAATATGCCGTCCACGGGTAATGCTTCGTAATAGCGAAGAAAATTTCTAAGGTATCGGAAATTACTCCGTACAAAGGTAAATCGTGTAT
>Ga0302170_10000163_pt1 | contig 26194 bp, 16 predicted proteins | sample I_Fen_N2_1_FD_193492 | JGI IMG/M metagenome (GOLD analysis project Ga0302170, IMG submission 193492) | Peat permafrost microbial communities from Stordalen Mire near Abisko, Sweden - I_Fen_N2_1 | ecosystem: Environmental > Terrestrial > Soil > Wetlands > Permafrost | place: Sweden: Abisko...
CTTTCCATAACGGAAACGACTTTTTGCATACGACAAAAAGCAGCGTTCTTTGGCACGCGTTATCGCCACATAAAACAGACGTCGTTCCTCTTCAATACCTCTAGGCGAATTTCCCGCCATAGCCGATGGGAAAAGATCTTCCTCCATACCTACTACAAAGACCTGTCCAAATTCAAGTCCTTTTGCTGCATGCACAGTCATCAAAGTTACACAAGGACCTTGCTCCGCTTGTGTATCTTGGTCGGTTAAGAGTGATACCTCGCTCAGAAAGTCGGCCATTGAGATACGATCGTCCTCCCCAACCTCGCGCCGTCCTTCACAAAATCCCTGCAAACCATTCATTAACTCTTGTATATTTTCCTGACGCGACAAATTTTCTGGTGTCCGATCTTGATATACTTCAGCAATCACGCCACTCTCTTTAGCAATTTTTTCGGCCAATGCATAAGCATCTAAACGATTACCATCGTCGATAAAACCTTGTATCAGGCCCGCAAACTGTTGCAACTTAACTACTGTTCCTTTGTTAAGCGAGAGAACATCCGACGACAAATTGGAAATTACTTGCCAAAGACTCACTCCCTGACTACTAGCCGAAGCAATTACCTTTGTCAAAGTGGTTGCTCCAATACCCCGTGTAGGATAATTAATCACGCGTTTCATCGCTTCCTCATCAAGAGGATTCACCGTCAATCGAAAATAGGCAACTAAATCTTTTATTTCTTTACGTTGATAAAAGCTCAACCCTCCATAGATGCGATAAGGAATACTGCGTTTCCGCAAAGCCTCCTCAAAAATACGGCTCTGTGCATTGGTACGATAAAGAATAACCACCTCGTTATATTGTACTTGCTCCAAGCGGCACAAACTCTCAATACGCTGACTAATTAAAGATCCCTCCTCTACATCGCTATAAGCTTGAATCAACGAGATTGGATCACCGGTTGCATTTTTACTAAATACATTTTTTTGAATGCGATCGCGATTTTTAGCGATCAAGCTATTAGCAGCATTGACAATAGTCTGCGTAGAGCGATAATTCTGTTCCAATTTAAACAGACGTGTAGTTGGGAAAAGGCTTTGAAACTTCAATATATTATCGATCTTGGCTCCACGAAACGAATAAATGCTTTGTGCATCATCACCCACCACACATACAGGAGTTCCTGCCGCAGCCAATTGCATTACAATAGCATGTTGGGCATAGTTAGTATCTTGATACTCATCCACTAAAATATAACGAAATTGACGCTGATATCTAGCCAGCACTTCTACATTCGTTGCAAACAAGAAATGCGTATAAACAAGTAGATCGTCGAAGTCCATACTCCCTGCAGCCTTACAACGATCGCAATACTTCTGAAAAATTTCGCGAAAGAAAGGGATATTATCGTGTAAATCTTGCTGATAGTTCTGCCGATCGGCCTCGTATTGCTGAGGGGTAACTAATGCGTTCTTGGCACGGCTGATACGGCTCTGAATATCGGCAGGTTTATATTTTTTCTCATCAAGTAGCATCTCTCTTACAAGCGTTTTAACCAAATTACGCGAATCACTTTGATCGTAAATAGTAAAGGTAGAAGGAAAGCCGAGGTAAGCAGATTCTTGACGTAAGATGCGCGAGAAAATGCTATGGAAAGTGCCCATCCATAAATAGCGGGCACGGTCTTCACCTACCTGTTGAGCAATACGTTCTTTCATTTCACGAGCCGCTTTATTTGTAAAAGTCAGCGATAAAATGCTCCAAGGTTCAAAGTCATGTGCCAATAAATGTGCCACCTTATAGGTTAGCACACGGGTTTTGCCCGAACCTGCTCCTGCTACCACGAGCGAAGGTCCATCGATATATGCCACCGCCTCGCGCTGGCTTTCATTGAGTGCTTCTAAATAATTCTCCATAATTCGCGACAAAGGTACAAAATCTTTTTTATAATTATCTATAAATTGGTAGGTCCTTTGACCGTTCTTTGAGGAAAAAATATTAATTTTGCATTGTTCATCTTGGCAAGAACAAACCATACCACTCAATAGTATAGGCAAAAATGATTAAAGCAATATTCTTCGACATCGACGGAACACTCGTCAGTTTCAACACACATAAGGTATCAGAATCCACTCAAAAAGCGCTTAAAATTCTACGCAAAAAAGGCATTAAAATATTTATTGCAACTGGCCGGCACTTACAAGCTATCAACAACTTGCCCGGCTTAGAATTCGATGGTTACGTAACTCTTAACGGCGGTTTGTGCTTTGGCGAAGGCGGCAAGGTACTCAGTCAAACCAGCATTCCAAAAGAAGACTTATTCAGCTATCTAGATTATATCGATCAACACCCTATGCCTTGTGTGTTTGTACGAAAAGGAGACTTGCATATCAATTACATCAATCAAGAAGTGATTGATCTTTTTAAGCTACTAGATTTCATAGAAGTGCCTACGGCCAACTTACGTGAAATTGCCCAAGAGGAAGTTTCACAGCTCATTGCCTTTTTCGATCAGGCACGCGATGCCGAAGTGATGGATCACCTCCCAAATTGTACATCTACACGGTGGTATCATACATTTACAGATGTCGTACCTAAAGGAATTTGCAAATCGAAAGGAATTGCTAAGGTTATCGAAAAATTCGGCATTCATCCAGATGAAATTATGGCATTCGGAGACGGCGGAAACGATATCGATATGCTTCAATATGCCGGTATCGGAATAGCCATGGGGAATGCTGATGCGGATGTGAAAGAAGTAGCCGATTACCTCACTGACACGGTAGATAACGATGGCATTTTGAAAGCATTAGAACATTTTCAGATTCTATAGAAAAAATATTTTACTCAGTTAATGTATTAAAAATGTACTTCTTTTATAAAAAAAGGAGGAAAACCTTGCATGCCTGAATCGAATAAGTTATTTTTGTAACTTAAAATCTGAAAACCATAAAAAACAAGCCAAAAAAATGAATGAAACGAGAAAAAAAACGCGCTTCAGTTTGAATTTTTTTTTAATTTCCTGCGTAGCGATCCTTTTTAATGCGATCCCACTCCATGCGGACATTTACATCAATGAGATCATGCCCGCAAATGTAAGCTATAAGTTCGATCCTACCTGGAACTTCGGTGGGTGGATTGAATTGTATAATAATGGTGAAACAGCGGTTTCACTATGGACTTGGCGATTATTAGATGAAGCCGGAAATGCTTGGACGATTCCCAATAGCAGTGCTAAAATCGCAGCCAAAGGTTATTATGTAATTTGGTTCGACCATAACGATCTCTTAAATACGCAAGCAAGCTTCAAATTAAACTGTGAGGGCGGTACCCTAACTTTAAAGAGTGGTACTACCATAAAGGCAACAGCTACCTATCCAGCATCCATACCGAATACCTCATATGCACGCACTACCGACGGAGGCACCACTTGGAGTTTATGCAATACACCTACTTGTCAAGGAAGCAACAACAATGCCACTTTTGTGGAAGAACGTTGTCCGGCTCCTACGTTCGATGTCCCCGGAGGATTATACACCACTTCGAAAGCTACAAAATGCATCATTCCTACTGGATATACACTTCGTTATACCACTAATGGCGACGAGCCAACCGAAACTAGCACACAAAGTACTACTGGCAATTTTTCATTCACTCAAACTACAGTACTGCGAGCTAAACTTTTCAAAACGGGATTAATACCAAGTGAGTGCATTACGCATAGTTATATAATCAACACCCGCAAATTTACTCTACCGGTAATCTCGATTGTATGTAACCCTAAGTATCTTTGGGATGACAGCGTAGGCATTTATACAACTGGAGTTAATGGTATAGCCGGAAACGGATCGGGCACCACGCGGGTTAACTGGAACCAAGATTGGTCACGGCCTGTGAATATCGAATTAATGAAGCAAGGAGCCGTCACTCCTTTCTTCGAACAGCAAGCAGAAGTTTGTATTGCCGGTGGATGGTCTCGGGGATGGGACGAGAAGTCGTTCCAAGTAAGTGCTGAACGAAAATACGAAGGAAAAAATCGCTTCGACTATAACTTATTTACCAGTAAACCAGCCATGCGCCTGAAGAGCATATATCTTCGTAACTCAGGTAATGATGCTTCATACAAAGGAGGAGGCATGATGAAAGACGCAACTATCCAAACCTTAGTAGAAGGAGCTATTGATATTGACCATCAGGCTTATCAACCTTACGTCCATTATATCAATGGTGTATACTATGGCATCATCAATCTACGCGAACGCAATAATCGACAATTTGTAGAATCCAATTACGGATATGAGGAAGATAGTGTAGATGTCTTTGAAATGAATCCAGATGATGGCTATGTACAACTCACCGGCGATAAAACGGCTTTTAGTAGTCTACTCTCCCTCTCAGCCAATGCAGCAAATGAGGCTACCTATAAAAAGATCTGTAATTTAGTAGACATCGATGATTTGCTAGCTTACTTGTCACTCGAACTATATATCAGTAATTGGGATTGGCCTCAAAATAACGTAAAAGGCTTCCGAAATAGAAACGGGGGTAAATTTCGCTTTACACTCTACGATTTAGAAGGTGGCTTTAGTTCTTCAAACAATAATGCTTTCACGCAATTTGCGAACAAAGAATACTACACTTTCGACGATGGGACATACCGCCAGATTGAATTCGTTACAATGGTACTCAACCTATTAAAAAATGAAACATTTAAGCGTCGATTAATCGATTATTATACCATCATGACAGGTTCTATGTTTAATGCAAATCGCGTATCAAACATCACCGACAGCCTGGCAACGAATATAAAAGGTGAAATCGGTTACCACGAAAGCAAATGGGGAGGCAGCAATGTAGCCCTCGTAGCTGCACTTAAAAGCTTTGCAACTGCACGTCCTGCCTATGCTATCAGCACCTTAAAAAGTTACTTCGGGCTAGGTACTTCACAAAATGTAACTTTGCTTAGCGACACAGAAGGAGGTAAACTCTTTGTAAACGGCATTCCGATTCCTTTAAACAAATTCAGCGGAGCACTCTTTACTCCAGCCGTGCTCAAAGCAGAAGCACCGGCAGGATACAAATTTGCAGGATGGATTACAAACGGAACTACTTCGAGCACCACCACGGTACTCGATTACAGCAACAGTAATTGGAATTATTATGCTAGCGGAGCACTCGATGGCACTTCTTGGTACAGTACCAACTATAGTACTACAGGATGGAGTACCGGAGCTTCCCCTATTGGTTACAGAGGCGCAAACAGTCCTAACATGGCGGATCTCGCAAGCATTGTCAGTGGATTAGGATGCACTACCTTTTACGCCCGCAACGCCTTTACGCTAAAAAACACGCCTAGCGCAAGCGATATATATACAGTCAATTTGCGTATTGACGACGGAGCGGTAGTTTATGTAAATGGCACCGAAGTAGGACGTTATCAAATGCCTACAGGTACCATTAGTTACAGTACCTCTTCCTCTACTTATGCTATGGCAAACCCCGAAACGACTAGCATGACTATTCCTTATACCTTATTACAAAAAGGAACAAACGTTATTGCAATAGAAACCCATAATTATGGTCAGAGCAGTTCCGACTTATATATGAATGCACAAGTCACCGCTTCTGTGGGTAGTCAGACTGGAACTACAAACTATTACTCAACGGAACCTGAAATTGATCTCCCTTCGAGTTCCAATCTAACACTCACTGCAAGCTTTACCGCTACAGACGAACTACAAAAAGTTCCGGCAGTTCGCATTAACGAGGTTAGTGCCTCAAATGCAATCTATCAGAATGAATATTTCAAGCAAAATGACTGGCTAGAGCTCTACAATAGCACTGATCAGGCAATAGATGTGGCAGGTATGTACCTTAGCGACGACTCTACTAAACTGACGAAGTTTCAAATTCCGGCAGGTTTCATCTCATTAACGATCATACCAGCTCATGGATATCGTATAATTTGGTGCGATAAACTAGTAACATCAAGCGAGCTACACGCTTCCTTTAAGTTAGCCTCGGAAGGAGCTATTTATCTCAGCAAAGGCGTAAGCGCCAATGTGCTAGATTGGGTAGATGGATTTAAATATACAGCGCATGGGCCTGATCGCACTTATGGCCGCTATCCCGACGGAGCTAACGAACAGTACGTATTCAATCGGCCCTCGTTTAACAGCAGTAACATCTACAGCCCTTACAACGTATTTATACAAGAGGGAACACTGCCTACAGTAGGCATTGAAGAGATACTAGTTAGTGATCAGAATTGTTCAATATATTACGATTCAAACGCGAAGCAAATAAATGTTCTTATCACCAACGAAAGCAATCCACAGAAAGCCGACTTATATATAGTTAACACACTAGGACAACTACAATTGCGACAAACGCTTCCTGGAGGCGAAACATCGCATACAATCTCGGTAGATAACCTAGGCACAGGATGCTATATTGCTTCCGTACAACATGCGAATGGTTCTATAACCGCCACGAAATTTGTAGTGATGAAATAAAACCTCACGCATTAAATTCACGAAGAAGCCTTCCTAAATGGAAGGCTTTTTCATTTATTTATTGTACCTTTGCACAGAAAAAGCAAAGTAAAGCAATGAAACTGAACTCGAGTGAATTAAAAGGACATAGCGCAATGTTAGTGGCTAGCATGATGTGGGGATTAATGTCTCCCATCTCGAAGATCGTAATGGCTAGTGGCGCTGTTTCATCATTGCTGCTTACTAACTTTCGTATCATCGGAGCTGCCATCGCATTTTGGATAGCCAGTGCCTTTGTAAAACAAGAACATGTACCTCACCAAGACATGTTAAAGCTCTTCTTCGCAGCTATGCTGGCCATCATATTAAATCAAGGAGCCTTTGTGATGGGAGTCAGCCTCACCTCACCCATCGATGCATCCATTGTAACCACTACGCTCCCAATGATTGTAATGATCATCTCAGCACTCTATCTCCGGGAACCTATTACCGGACTGAAAGTGCTCGGCTTGCTTGCCGGAAGTGCAGGAGCTCTGCTTCTCATTCTGAGCAGCACCACTGCAATAAACAGTACAAACCATTCGGGAAATATCTGGGGCGATCTACTTTGTCTACTGGCTCAATGCAGTTACGCTACCTATTTTGTTCTTTTTAAAGGCCTCATCGGTAAGTATTCTCCATTGACTCTAATGAAATGGATGTTCACTTATGCCGCTATCGTAATTGTACCGTTCTCCTACAACGAGCTTACCAGACTAAACCTAACCCAACTCACATCGAACGAAGTCAGCGGTTCCGTATTTGTGGTACTCGGAGCCACCTTCTTTGCCTATTTGCTAATTCCTATCGGCCAGCGTGCGCTACGCCCCACCGTAGCATGTATGTATAACTACGTACAACCCATCGTAGCTTCCATCGTAACCATTGCACTCGGCATGGATCATTTTGGTATTCAAAAGAGTATAGCCGTAGCGCTGGTCTTTTTAGGTGTATACTTAGTCACACAAAGTAAATCGCGAGCTCAAATGGAAATTCGAATAAAGGAGCAAAATTCACAAAAAATAGATTCTAATAATTGATAAACCCTTAACGAATTAAAACCTTAGCAGATGAACTTCAAAGAATTAGTACAGAAGCGTTACTCTGTACGTAGCTATGCCTCACAGCGTATAGAACCAGAAAAGGTAGCCTATATTATAGAATGCGCCCGTCAGGCTCCTTCGGCCGTGAATTATCAACCTTGGAAATTCTTCATTGTACGTTCCGAAGAAGGTAGACAAAAACTCGGCAAATGCTACCAACGTGAATGGTTTCATAAAGCCCCACTCTACATTATTTGCTGTGCCGATCATCAGCTTTCATGGAAACGCAAAGAAGATGCAAAAGACTATGCAGATATCGATATAGCTATTGCAGCAGAGCATATCTGTTTAGCTGCTACTGAGCAAGGATTGGGAACCTGCTGGGTCTGTAACTTCGACGTCTTACTTTGCCGTAGACTATTTAACATTCCGGCTAATATTGAGCCTATAGTAATTATCCCTATCGGTTACCCAAGTCAAAATGCTGTAAGACCTGAGCGTAAACGTCGTACTTACGAAGATCTAGTAGAAGAGCTTTAAAAGTAGAGGTTTTTTATACTTTACAACATATTACTTCTTTTTTAACGTTTAGTTTAGAATCTCACAAAATTCTTTTTGTATTTTTACCCCGATCTTAGAGATCAGAAAGAAAAAAAGAGCGTTAATAGAAGTTCCCACGCTTTTCTGCATGCATATCAATAGCTTACTAGGGAATAAGTGAGCACTATAGCTATTTAAATGGAATTCTATATCTTAATTAATAATGTAAAGCAAGGGCCATTTTCTTTAGAAGAACTAGCTAGCAAGAATATCACTGCAAAAACAATGGTATGGAAAGTTGGATTTACAAATTGGCTTCCAGCCTATAAAGTAGAAGAATTAAGCGAATTATTAAGCAAACTTCCGCCAGAACCACCAATACACACTCCACCTAAAACTTGGTTGGTTGAATCTATTTTAGTAACAGTACTTTGCTGCCTTCCTTTGGGTATTGTAGGAATTATAAATGCAACAAAAGTAGATACTTTATATTACAATGGAGAATATAAAGAAGCTCTCTATTATTCCGATCAAGCGAAGAAATGGACCACATGGGGATTTTTCATTTCACTATTTGGAGGCATTGGATATCTCTTTATAATTGCTATCATCGGACTTCTTTTTTAAATCCTTAACCTTAAATAAATTATAGTATGGAAATAAAAGTTTGTCCCAAAACATGGATGGTAGAATCCTTTCTAGCTACAGCCTTTTGCTGTCTGCCTCTAGGCATTATCGCTCTAATCAGTGCGGCAAAAGTAAATTCAGCCTTTCATGCAGGAAAATATCAAGAAGCTCTTGAGGCTTCTAAAGAGGCTAAGAAATGGTGCCAGATTGCCTTTGGGACAGGCTTAGTTTGCTACGTACTTTATTTATTTATGTACGGCACTGCCGCATTCTCTTTTTTGTAACTCAAACATGAAAGAAGGTACCTCGGGCCTCTTTATAACAATAGGAGTGATAATATTAGCAATCGTATATTTCATTTTTAGCCCTACTCAATCCTTCCTATTCCCCAAATGTCCATTTCTGTTAATTACCGGACTGAGATGCCCTGGTTGCGGCTCGCAAAGAGCAATCCATGCTTTGCTACATCTTCGCCTCATAGAAGCTATTAAGTACAATGCCTTATTCGTTTTTTCTCTTCCCTACATATTATTTCTAACTTACGCCGAAATTAAAAGGAAGAGTAATCACAGCCTATATCTAAAAGCTAACCATATAAAACTCATCTATTTGTATCTTTTCCTAGTATTAGCATGGTGGGGCGGTCGAAATATATTTGGTTGGTAAAGGAAGCAAAGCATCCCCCTATAATATAAATCATGCGGAAGAATTTTTATTTCTTCCGCATGATTTTTTATTTTCAAAGCCTTTTCTTATTGCTTAGTCCAACGCTTCAACGTGGGGAAAAACTTTCTCATATTAGCTATGGCTTCGTCTTTAGTATAGTTGCAACCTGCATCTTTATTAAATTCATCCACAAATTTGGCACAATGTTGAATCATTTCATCCATGGTGCAATCATTTGCAAATTCACCATCTTGGAAACAATAGCAACAGTATTCTTCATTTGTACTGCCATCAAGATTCGTTCCGAATTCCGCTTGTGTTTGAAGTGGCATTCCACAACTTTGACAAAATTTGCCTTCCATTTTATTTTATTTTTTGTAAATTCTTACAGTAACACCATCTACTGTTACTAAATAAAGACCAGTAGATAAATTTCCTAACGATACCTCATCGGCATTCGACACCTGCTTCAAAACTAAACCAGACATGTTTCTTACTGTGATGTTGCGGAAAGTCTCTGTTAGATGGAGATCATCCGTTACTACCGTTTCTTTTACAGGACAAATAGTAGCATTATCTGAAGATATTTCTTGTATAGCAGTTGGATTAGCTATCGTTATTTTAAATACAAAAGTTACCTGATATGTTTTCCCAGTGCCTGTTGGTTTATATACAAGCGCCTGACGTATCGTGTAAGTAGAGCCCAACGTACATTTACTAGGATATTGACCAATGCCAAAAGTTAGAGTACTAGCTGTTAATTGAGAAAAGAGATAAGAGTTATTGCCCCAATTAGTTACTGCTCCTGTATTGGTAAACCAATGCCCCGGAGCGGTCGCAGTAGAAACAGAATTAAGCGTTCCTGTTGGATTTACGGCATTATAAATAATGGTAGAACCGATTGCTTTCTGAATCTCTGGAAGTTGTAAACAAAAAGCTTTACACACAGGAGCTATATCAACCTGTACCGCAGTACTTGGATAAGTAGAGCTAACAGATCCGACAAAAGGAGATTGAGTCAACTCGTATGTCAAAGTATCATTATGAGGGGTATCTTCTGCAGTAAAATTGAAATTACCATATAAGTTTGTATTATCAAACTTCACTTGATAAGGCCATTGCTCGTCATTAGCATCGTTATTATCCCAAGCATGATGCCATGTCTTCTTGGGTGCACCACTTACTACAAGCCATAACCGACTGCAATTATCTGGGCAATCAAAAGAGAGTGTATCCTTCGGATTCGTGATTCGATCAATAAGGGGAGAACGCATAGGGCTATATACCCTACGTCCATCTTTCAGCAAAGCCACAAATCCATAACGCCATCCCGCATACGTCCTATTTAAATTACGGAAACCTGCTGCTCCTGTTTTACCTTCAAAATAAGCAGTAACAGTAGTTGCCTTGGAAGGTACATTTAATTTGATAATATTGTGACCATAGTTCTCAAGACACTGAGTAGAATCAATTAACCAATAATTATTACTAGTAAGATTCATAGTACATTGAGGGCGGGCATCAACTTTAGCTGCTGCATAAGTACGAAGAGCCGGAATGTCCCATGAAGCAAAACGGGCTGCACAATCATACATCTCGTCATTAAATTGAGATTGTGTAATGCCAGTAATTCGCTGATAAGCATCTACAGGATCTTCAGGATACCTTGACTGACGCCACAACTTTCCAATAAAATCCATGCCATGTAGATAACACCAATAATCTTGGATTAAGAAGTTCGCATAACGAGGGGTTTCGTGCAAAATGTGCTTATGTACGGAAGGATAATAGCCGTCAAAGTACGACTCTGTAAATTCACGACTTGGATAAATTCTATAAGCCTGCCATTGGGCACATTGCTCCCAGAAGCAGTTACCTCCTGCTCCATTATCTCCAAAACCATACATCCATCCTCCAACTCCTCCTTGGTCGCAATGTACTTGGTATTGGAAACAGTGACCTACTTCGTGTGCAACTACTACACCAAGTGTTTGTGCAGCATTAGCACTAAGATTTAACGTACCAATTATATCATCTTCACCAGATCCCGACGCCATCCATGTAGTTGAGTAATACAAACGGATAATCATTTTGTACTTATCTGTTTTTGAAGAGCCACGTGTGATGAATTTAAGAGAATCCGAATAAAAGTCAAAACAGGTTTCTGCTATATCAAGTATCGCGTCTGGATTTACTTTATAGCTACTACTAGATACCGTGTTTGGGTCACTTCCATATCCCGCTTCCCAAAAGATAATAAAATCATCGCTCTGCTTGCTACGCTGATAACACCATTGACTACTTTCGCTATTCAGATCCATAGTGCCGAACGACGCAGGAACATAAATCTGTTTTGCAGTCTCTGCGGCGAAAGCAGTTGCACACACACAGAAGAATAAAAAGGACACAACAATGCTCTTTTTTAAGCTAAAAGCCCATTTCTTTTTTTCCATTTTTTAAATTTGATCGAATAAATATCCCCTATTCTAAGTTGAAAAGAAAGAGGGAATCTCATATTTTAGCTAATTAATTATTCTTATCTAATCGCTTTTTAAAGATTCGAATAAGAATTAATATTGCAAAAATATGAAGAAAAACAACAAGTTTGCATTTTGGATCACTATATTTAGTATTCTTTAAGCATTTCTTTTTTTTATGCAACAGCTCAATATGCTTAGGCCGTATAGTCTCTCCTGCCTGCATTACTACAGTCAGTAAGGTTTGGCATCTTAACATCCCATCTTTCGGATCATGCCAATAATCAAATAGAGCTGTACAAAAGTGTCTGCTCAATCTTCTTATTCTGAAACACACACAAAATTTCTGTAAGATACTTTACTATACTTTGACTTTTATGTTGACTAAAGTTAGTGTTAAAACGCTCCTCAAACAGATTGCGAAGTACTTGCTAAACGATATATGAACGATGGAATCATAAGAATAAATAAATCAACAAGCGATAAAGCATAGAGAGTAGATACAGTCATTTTTAATAAGTCTGAAACAACTGAACAATAACAAAACACATTGCCATTACTAAATATATTTAAATAAGGAGATCACAGAAGCATGTAATAATATATTATGTGTATATTTGCATCGATATTTAAATTTAATATGAAAGATTTCATCCATAATTACAATAGAGTTATGAAAGCAATTAATTTTACGGCTTTTGCAGCCACTGTTTTTACCACGCTAGCCTTTACCGCATGCGTAAATTCAGAAGACTTAAGTAGTTCTACGAGTGGAGCTACAGGGAATCCTCTATCAGGGACGGTGACAACGAATGGTGCTGATCAAAATTGGAGCAATATTCGTACTATTAATCTGACCGTAGCCGTAAACGACGAATATCTCGGCGAATATAATTATGGCGTGACTGTGTATGACAGCATTCCTATTAGTTCAAACGTTGCAGCTCATGCACTTGTAGCCGGAACAGCTAAAACAGGGCAAAATTTTACAGCTTCTTTCTCAGTTCCTTCTTCTCTTGCACAGCTATATGTACAGCAAACTGATCCCCGCGGCCGTAAGAGCGTACGTATTTACACATTGAGCCAAGGTATAGATGCAACTACAGCTACAATATCCTTTGCAGAATCTGATGCAGCAACAAGTGCAAGCAAGTATTCAATAGGCAAACGTTATATAACAGAAGGTCAGGTAACGGTACCTACCCCTACCGTTTATAGTTCAATTCCTAATAATGCAGTGGAGTTAGGGAATCATCAGGTAAATTCTTGGGATAGCTTCTTTAATTCCAATACAAATTATAAAGTAACAGGCTCTTATTCTAAACTTGAAAACCATTGGAATACAGGTAATACAGTTGTTTATGTAAGTGGAACATGGGATATAACAAATGCTACTGTAAAACAGCTCCAGAGTGGAATCACCCTTATTGTTATGCCGGGTGGTGTAGTAAAAGCCAGCTCATTAACTTTAGTAGGAACCAGTTCTGTTTACATAATGAATGGTGGCACGTTGATTGCAGATAATCTGGCACCATCGAACGGAAGTGGTGTCTATAACTATGGCACATTGACTTTAGGCTCACTGACCGATAATTATAAAGAGTTCTATAATGGCACAGGAGCTACTACATCTATTACGGGTTCTATGGCCACCAATGTTAGTTCCAATGTTTATAATTTAGGAAAGCTAACGGTAGGCACTTTAGGCAATAATCCTGGCATCATCTATAATGCAGAGAATGCAGAAGCTCATTTCGGCACACTAAATGTACAATCTGGCGGAAGTACAGGCAGTGTAATAAACTACGGTAAAATGTATGCAAATGAAGCCCTAATTACTGCAAGTAGCTACTTATTTACGGCTTGTTGCTTTGAAGTAACTGGTACTTTAAATTTAAGTGAATCAAATGTATCCTTGGCTGGAGGCCGTTTAGAAGCTAATAAGCTTTTATTTAATAATAGCAAGATAGAGATGAAAGACGCTTCTTCCATAAAAGCTATTGAATCTATTGATTTTGGCTATAACCCGAGGATAAATGGTACAGGGGCTAATAATCTAGTAAAAGCTCCTACAATGACTTTTGGATGGGCCTCTTCTCTAACCTCTGCATTGAGCGGCTCACTAACTGTTGCTTCTGATCATTTCAACTATAGCTCAGGCGCTGTTACCTACGATAGTAAGACCACGCTTTGCAAGATCGCTGATTGCACGGTTGTTCCTGCCTCTTGCGGCTCTACGACAACCGGTGGTGGAACTGGTACTGGAACTGACCCTGATAATCAAAACCCCACCTCTGTAGTGAATAGCACTATTTATTCGTACGCCTTTGAGGATAACTGGCCCGTGTATGGGGACTATGATATGAATGATGCAGTTATCTATTTAAATCAAAGTACTAAACAACTAAATTCAGAGGGGAAAGTCACTTCCTTTACCTTGAAAGGTACAGCCATGGCAGCAGGTGCTACAAAACCATTGCAATTCCTGATTCGCTTGATCGGTGTAGATCCATCGAATGTAGCAAGCGTAAGTGGTGCTTCTGCTGATGTCGATAAGAACACTGTTACATTTGGAAGTATTCATAGTTTCCTAGGCACAGGCATCGGCATTACGAATACGGTTGTGGGATCCAACACGGTAGCCCCTCGTAATTTTGAAGTTACCTTTACATTTACTCAGCCCGTAGCTCAGAGTGCACTTGATGTATCAAATCTTGACGTCTTCATTGTAAGTACTACCACAAATGCGGAAAATCGTACAGAAGTTCATCTGCCTGGTTTTGCACCTACAAAATGGGCAAACGCTTCTCAGCTTGGCAGTGCAAATAGTCTCAGCTCAGAGAATCCGTATTTATCTAAATCAGTAGATGCAAATGGGAATATTGTAGTCGATGGCCTTTGTTTCGGTATGATGATTCCTGAGAAGTTCTACTGGCCTGTTGAATACCAGAGAATCAATAATACCTATAATTATTTCGCAGAATGGGTACGCAGCAATGGCATCTCTTATACTAATTGGTATCAGTATAAAACGGAGGGTTATTCCAAGACAAATTATGTATATCCTGTAGAAAAACTGCCTGCTACTAAATAAAAACGCATAAAATATATTCTAAAAAGAAAGATACTATTCTGTGGAGTCATAGAATAGCATCTTTCTTTTTAGAATATATTCAAACACAATGAATGTCTCACACATGCGAAGAAAACGCCAAAACAATAGACATAAAACAGGAAATATCAGCTAAAACAGGAAAGGACTTATTCGATAGAAAAGCAACAAAATAATTTAAACACTCCGTTTTTAAGGGCCAAAATATTGTTTTTTACTGTTTATATTATTATCTTTGCTTCCATTAAAGTTACTACTGACCAAGATCAATCGAATGAAGAACCTTATTCTGTTTTTAATGATGCTCATTTTACCATCAAGTTTAATGGCTGTTTCTGAATTATCACTCTACAATTTAACTTGCGAACAAGAAGAAAACCCCCTAGGAATAGATCGCATTAAGCCTTATTTTAGTTGGAAAATCCATTCTTCGGAACGTGGCTTTAAGCAAAGTGCTTATCAGGTTGTTGTATCGAATAATATAGATTCTCTCGTTGCTGAAAAAGGGAATCTATGGAACAGTAAGAAAGTTATTTCTTCCGAATCTATTCTTATTCCATTTCAGGGAAGTAATTTGGAAGCTGCATCTACCTACTATTGGAGAGTACGTATCTGGGATAAAGGAGGAAATGCTTCTGCATGGAGCACACCGCAAAAATTTGTAATGGGACTACTCTCCGAGGCAGACTGGGGAAAAGCTTGTTGGATTGCTTTAGAAAAAGACCATCTAGATGAAAATATTACTACCGGCATTCATTCTCCTTTAGTGAAAAAAATGTTAGGGAAGAAGGAAATCGGAATGTATAAACTTCCTCAATTCCGAAAAGAATTTAAAATAAAAAAGACCATCCGTCAAGCGATTGTCTATATATGCGGACTTGGGCAGTTCGACTTGTTTTTAAATGGAGAAAAGGTAGGAGACCATTTTTTAGACCCCGGATGGACCAAATATGACAAAGAAGCTCTCTATGTATCTTTCGATATTACCAAACAACTTCATAAAGGTAATAACATTTTCGGTGTCATGCTTGGTAACGGCTTCTATAATATACCTCGCGAACGCTATTATAAATTTATAGCCTCCTATGGGGCACCTAAGATGAAGTTACATCTTCGCATAGAATACACCGATAACAGCATCAATGAAGTGGTTTCTGATGCATCATGGAAAGCAACAGAAAGCCCTATTACCTATTCCAGTATTTATGGAGGCGAAGATTATGATGCTACGAAAGAGCAATCGGGATGGATGATGCCTGGTTTTAAGGATAAGAAATGGGCAAAATGTATTTTAACAACCTATACTCCCCCTTTATGTTCCCAGCGGGCTACTCCAGTAAAGATTCATGACCAAATACCTGTTGTACGCCTCTTTAAGAATGCAAAGGGTAACTGGATATATGATCTTGGACAAAATTTCTCGGGTATTCTTCGTATAACGCTAAAAAGCAAAGGCTCAAAAACCATTCGTTTACACCCCGCTGAATTACTAAATAGCGACAGTACTGTTAACCAAAGTGCTTCCGGATCACCATATTATTTCTCATATACTACAAAAGGATTAGGAGAGACAGAAACTTGGCAACCTCAATTTAGCTATTATGGCTTCCGTTATGTTCAAATTGAAGGAGCAGTAGCTATTGAAAAAGAGAATCCAGATAGTTTGCCCGTTATAAAGGAACTCATCGGATTGCACACTGCAAATTCAGCTTCAGAAGCAGGATCTTTCACTTGTTCGAACCCAATGTTCAATCAGATTCATAATTTAATCGACTGGGCTATTCGAAGTAATATGACAAGTGTACTTACCGACTGTCCGCACCGTGAAAAATCAGGATGGCTAGAACAAGTACACCTTATGCAATTTTCTCTGCAATATCGCTATAACCTTTCTCGTTTATACGAGAAGATAATGAATGATATGTGTGTTGCTCAAAAGGAAAATGGAGCAATTCCGACAATAGCTCCCGAATATGTTCTTTTTGATTCGGGCTTTGAGGATGCTCCTGAATGGGGAAGTGCTTTCATTATTAGCCCTTGGTACCTATATCAGTGGTATGGAGATAAACGTCCATTAGAGATGTATTATCCTTATATGAAGCATTACATGAATTATTTAGCTTCACGTGCCGATCATAACATTGTAGCTTATGGCCTTGGAGACTGGTATGACATTGGTCCCAAAAGACCAGGATATGCACAACTGACCTCGAATGGCGTAACATCTACAGCCATTTATTTCTACAATGCTACAATCATGAAACAAAGAGCTTCTTTACTTGGAAATATAGATGATGCAAAACAATATGATATACTAGCTGCAGAAATTAAAAAATCGTTTAACGACAACTATTTCAATAAAGAGACGCGCAAATACGATCGAGATAGCCAAACAGCAAATGCAATTGCTCTTTATACCGATATCGTAGATGAAGAAAATAAGGCACAAATACTACACAATCTTACTGAAGATCTTCAAAATAGGAATTATGCCCTCACGGCAGGTGACATTGGTTATCGGTATGTGCTAAAAGTATTGGAAGAAAACGGAGCTTCTGATATTATTTACAAAATGAATAATAAATATGATGTGCCGGGTTATGGATGGCAATTGGCTCATGGGGCTACAGCTCTTACAGAATCTTGGCAGGCTTATGGCTTTGTTTCTAACAATCATTTTATGTTGGGCCATTTAATGGAATGGCTATATGCCGGATTAGGTGGTATCCGTCAACAAGAAGGTTCTATTGCATTCCATTCGATATTGATTGATCCACAAATAGTAGGAAACGTTCGAAGTGCTCAAACCTCTTACGAATCTCCTTATGGACCAATTCATTGCGATTGGAACCAGAATGAATCGGAATATACTTTGAAAGTTGAAATACCTTCCAATTGCGAGGCTCTAATTTGCCTACCTACCGACGATTTGAACAAAGTTACGGAATACGGACTACCTGTTTTATCAGAAAAAGAGATCACTTTTGAAGGTAAAGAAAAAGACAAACTGAAAGTAAAGGTTGGCTCTGGGATATATCTATTTACTATTAAAAAACCATGAAGATGAAAAAAGAAGTCGAAATTTCAGTGCTTTGTACCTTACTCGTATTTGCTATTTTGTACCCAAGAAATACAATTCTAGCCGCCAATAAAGAATTAGCTTCTTCGAGCTCAATACAAGAAAAAAGTTCGAGGAATTATATAAAGGTAGTTAGACCGATAAAACCGACAAATGACCTCTTTAATATGGGGACTGCGAATAACCCCACCGGGAATACAATTACTTTTAATTCACAAAGTGTACTACGTGATGGGAAACCTGTTTTACCGGTAATGGGAGAATTCCATTTTTCGCGTTATCCTGATGCCGATTGGCGTAAGGAATTACTAAAGATGAAAGCAGGTGGTATAAATATAGTATCTACTTATATCTTTTGGATCCATCACGAAGAGATAGAAGGGAAATACAATTGGAAAGGACAGCGTAATTTACATAAATTTGTTCAACTTTGTGGCGAACTAGGAATGCCTGTAGTCTTAAGGGTAGGGCCTTGGTGTCATGGAGAGGTCCGCAACGGTGGTTTCCCCGAATGGATGGTAAATGGGAATTATAAATTACGCGATAATAACACAGCCTATCTAGAAAAGTTGAGAAACTGGTACGAACAAATATTCAAGCAATTACAAGGACAAATGTGGAAAGATGGAGGCCCTATAATAGGTCTTCAGCTAGAAAATGAATATGGCGGACAATGGGAACATCTAATGACCCTAAAAGAAATGGTTCGAAAAATCGGATTCGATGTACCCTTGTATACCAGAACCGGCTGGCCAAAGTTATCTACCCCAGCCGTCTTCGGGGAGATTATCCCACTCTATGGCGATTATGCCGATGGTTTCTGGGATCGGAAGTTAACAGAGATGCCTGGAGATTATGGCAAAAGTTATATCTTTCGCTCTTTCCGGGGATCTACCGTAATTGCAACGGAACAACTCCCCAAGCAATCGGACAAGGACGATCAAGGCGATTTAGCATACCCCTATTTCACTTGCGAACTAGGTGGCGGCATGATGACAAGCTATCATCGCCGGATAAGTATAAATCCAATGGACATTTTTTCCATGGCCCTAGTGCGCGTTGGCTCGGGTAGCAATTTGCCGGGATATTACATGTATCATGGAGGCACTAATCCTGAAGGCGAATTGACAACTCTTAATGAAAGCCAGACAAGTAATTATACCTTTTCTAATGACCTCCCCATTAAAACATACGATTTTCAAGCGCCTTTAGGAGAATTCGGACAAGTGAATGAACAATATCATTTATTGCGAGGTTTGCATCTCTTTTTGAATGATTTTGGTTCAGAGTTAACTTCCATGGCACCTGCTTTCCCTGAAAATGCACCCACTGATTTTAAGAGCGACTCAATACTGCGTTGGTGCGTTCGAAGTGATGGGAAAAGCGGTTATGTCTTTGTAAACAATTACCATCGTTTAAAGACCTTAACTCCAAAGAGTGGAGTGCAATTTAACATTGACCTACCGGATGAGAAGTTAAAAATTCCCTCATCACCGATTACAGTGACTTCTAACAGCAGCTTTTTTTGGCCTTTTAATCTACAGTTGAACGATGTAAATCTGATTTATGCCACAGCCCAACCTATAGCAAAGGTGGTCGACAAAAATATACTAACTATCGTATTTGCAGAAAGTGAAGGAATACCTGCAGAATTTGCATTTTCCAAAGAAGGAGTAAGTATAGAATCTTCTGCGGTAAAAGTAAAAGAAGAAAAATCTCAGTTTCTTTTTACGCAAGTAAAACCAAGCACAGATGCAGTAATTCGGCTACGTGATATCCACAATAAAGAAGTTCGTATCGTGCTACTCAATAAAGCCAATTCACTTGCTTGCTGGAAGCAAGAGCTAGCAGGCAAGGATCGTTTGTTTCTGACTCATTCAGGATTAACTTGCGACCAGAGTTTATTACAATTAAGTACTAAAAACAACAATAAAACGTCGGTTTCTATCTACCCTGCGTTAAAGTCACTTAAGCTGAGAGGAATTTCTTTAAGAGGAATACCCGATGGCGTGTTTACTCGCTATGAAGTCGAGAAATCTGCTCAGAAGTCATTGAAAGTTACACTACAATGCATTAAAGAAGCAGGAATTCCAAGAGAGGTAAAAATGGGTAAAGCCAAAGTAGCAATGCAGCCCGAAGATGCAGACTTTAATCAAGCTGCCGTTTGGCGCATTAAATTGCCCAAGGGCCTCGACCCGAGTCGCGATATCTATTTAAGTTTTCCATATCTGGGTGATGTCGCTCGAATTTATCTCGATAATAAACTGCTAACTGATAATTTCTACAATGGTAAACCTTTTGAATTGGGCGTAAAACGCTTTGCTCCGGATATTTATAAAAAAGAACTCACCATTAAGATTTTACCTTTGCGCAAAGATGCGCCTATTTATTTGCCTCAAACAGCTCTTCCTAATTTTAAAGGTGCAGAAAGTATCGTTGCTTTACCTAAAGTAAACGTATATGAAAAACAAGAATTTATATTGCAAGCAGAATAAAAAAGCGGATCATCTCTAGATACCTATCATGAATACGAAGTAAGCACCAACCAAACCGCAATGATATGGCAGATAGAACCTCCTAAACAGAAAAAGTGGAATACCGAGTGCATATAGGGGAACTTCTTAAAGGAATAGAATACCGCCCCTGTGATGTAGAAGAAACCTTCGCCAATCAACCAATAGATAACCGACAGACCGGTACAATCTAATAACGGCTTAAAGACCATAAATATACTGGCCCCCATAGTCACAAAACAGATTGTTTCAAGATTGCTATGCTCCTTCAGTTTCCAAAAGCTAAGTATTACCCCTACTAATGCACAAAGCCAGATAAAGATGAAAAGTGCCCATCCCCAATACCCTTGATCGCGAAGTACCGTTAGAGTTATAGGAGAATAGCTACCTGCAATATGCAAATAGATAGCCGCATGGTCGAACTTGCGAAGCAACGCTTTGCGAGGTCCCGGTTTACAAGCATGGTAAGCTGTAGACGATCCATAAGACGACAAGATACCAAACATATAAATTATCACCCCAATAGTACCCCATGTATTATGCGTATCATACGTCAATTGGAGTAATAACCCACCTGCCACAAGGCCTAAAACGACACCCGCAGCATGCGATAAATAATTCGTGATCTCCTCATTTTTAGAATAAGAAATAGCCATCGATTTAATACAATTATAGATGAGTGGCAAAGATACAATAAAGTTCGTGGAAAGCAAATTGTTTCCTGAAAAAATAAAAGGAGCAGTCCTCACGGAGTGCTCCTTTCGACAATAAATATAAGAGAGATTCTACGGTTTCGATCTTTTAATTAACCGTATTTTAAGGGTCAAATTTTATCTTTTTTGTAGTCCAATCGTACAATCAATTTAAGTTGATACTGCAAATATCGAAATATATCATTGCAAAAGCGTAGCAATGACACTACAATACAAAAACAATACTGTAACATAAGATGATGCAAAAGCATAACTGTTTTGTAACAACCTTGTCATCGTATTGAAATATAAAAGCACGACCTTTGTACCGATAAAATTAAAAAGCCCAAATTCAACAAGATATTAGAATTATTATTAACTTTGCCCAATGATCTATTCTCATATCTCTTATTTATATAATCCCCAAAACCTATGAAACGAATTTTAGTAGTAGACGACGAAGAGTCACTTTGTGAAATCCTACAGTTCAACCTGCAAGTAGAAGGATACGAAGTAGAAGTTGCTTACAGTGCCGAGAAAGCGTTGACTGTGGATCTGATCAGCTTCGATTTACTAATTTTAGACGTAATGATGGAAGGGATGAATGGATTCCGTTTAGCACAAAAGTTAAAATCGCAAGCAGAAACCGCACAAATTCCCATCATCTTTTGCACAGCCATGGGAAATGAAAACGACATCGTAACCGGTTTAAACATAGGAGCCGACGATTATATCTCAAAACCTTTTAGCATGCGCGAAGTAGCTGCACGTATAAAGAGTGTGTTACGAAGAGCTGAAGCGAAAAAAGCAGCACAAGATGCTTCTAAAGAAGAAAATAATGGAAAAGAAGATGCCGTTCTTCCTTTAGTTTATGAAGAGCTTAGCTTAGATCTTGTTCGAAAAGTTTGTGCCGTAAAAGGAGAAGATATTGCCCTGACTAAAAAAGAGTTTGAGATCCTTACCCTACTCTTATCAAAGCCGGGAAGAGTCTTCTCTCGTACTGAGATACTCGACCGTGTTTGGAGCGAAGATGTGATTGTAGTAGATCGTACTATCGATGTAAATATTACCCGCCTTCGTAAAAAGATAGGCATCTACGGCAGTTGCATCGTTACGCGGCAAGGCTATGGATATACATTCCAATACTAACCACTAATTTACAAAACATGCGACGCAAATTTTCCTATACCTCACAACTGTTCCTGTTGATTGGGGGATTAACCATCTTGCTTGTAGCAAGCTTCATATACTTTCAGTATTCGCGCGAGAAACACTTTAAAGCAGAAAGCTTAAATGCTCAATTGCAAATTCTGAACACGCAAATTATCGACAAGTTAGACGCGCGCAATGTGGCTCAGTACTCTACTGCGATAGATAGCCTGATGGTTTTACATCACAAACAATTTCCAGACCTACGCGTTACGTTGATTCGTACCAATGGAGATGTTCTTTACGATTCACATGCCGACTCTGTAATGAGTAACCACCTGAACCGCCCTGAAGTACAAAAAGCGCTTAAAGAAGGTACAGGATATACCATCCGCCGTTCCTCTCAAACCATGCATGAAGATTATTTCTATACCGCTACTAGAAGTAGCAAGCTACAAGAACATTTCAGTCCGAACGACCTCATTGTGCGAACAGCACTCCCCTATCATATTTCATTAGATAGAACACTAAAAGCGGATACATTTTTTATTTGGCTTGTTTTTGCAGTTTCATTTGCCATTATGATAATAGGTTATTTTGCCACCCGCCGACTCAGACTAAACATGGTGCGCTTAAAAGAATTTGCCAAGCGAGCAGACAATGGGTTATCGTTAGATGGATTAAAACCTTTTAAAGACGACGAACTTGGAGGCATCTCCAGCCATATTGTAGGTCTCTATGCACGATTGCAAAAAATTGCACAAGAACGCGATAAGGAACACGACTCGGCTTTATACGAAGAACAGGAAAAGATACGTATCAAACGTCAGCTTACCAACAATATCAATCACGAACTAAAAACACCGATAAGCGTGATTCAAGGATATCTGGAAATACTAAATGCCAACCCTGAGCTAGCTCAGGAAACGCGAAACAACTTTATCGAAAAAAGTTTGATGCAAAGTAAACGGCTTTCTTCACTGCTCAGCGATATTTCGCTAATCACCCGTCTAGACGAAGGCAGCACACTAATTCTCTGCGAAGAGGTGATGCTAAATGGTATTATTGAGGAGCTACGCTCTGAAATGGCCCTTCAACCGGAAGAGAAGCGCATGCGCATCCATTGCAACTTTAAAATGCCAATTGTGGTAGAGGGAAACGCTTCATTGATCTATTCTATATTCCACAATTTGATGAGCAATGCCATCGCTTATTCCGGAGGAAAAGAAATATTCATCAATTTGTTAGAAGAAGACGAGTCGTCCTACTCCTTCACTTTCTCTGATAATGGAGTCGGAGTTTCGCCGGAACACCTTCCCCACCTATTCGAGCGTTTCTATCGTGTCGATAAAGGTCGCTCGCGTAAACAAGGCGGCACAGGCTTGGGACTAAGCATCGTAAAGAACGCAGTACGTTTTCACGGAGGAAATATTGAAGCACGTTTACGTAAAGACGGGGGACTGAAATTTGCTTTCTCTTTGCAGAAAAAGCATCAGCAGATAGGAACGAACGACACAAAATAAAACGCGAAGATTATCGCCGAAAGATTCTTTCAGCAAAAGGCGCACCGAAATTCGGCGCGCCTTCTTTATGACGGAATTCACTCGCAGTAAAAAAAACGATGCCCAGCATTTAAAATTTCATGCTGAAGTTTAAAAAAAAGATGCTAAAGTTTTTCGCCATGACCGAATACAAAAGTTCTTGCATTGATCGTTATCTTTTAGGGATGATCTGAAGCTTGTATCCGTTCCATTGTTTCTTTACAAGTGGGAAATAGAGACTTCTCGCAAGAAAAAAGATTCTGCGAAAAACCCTTCAGCTTTCAGAAAAGCATCATAGTAGCCTGATTAACAAAGCATAACAAGCTAAAAAGCCCTCTTAAACTATTCAGAAATCCTTCAGCTACGTTTCTTGTTTTTTAATAGTCTCATTTATTTATAAAATAGTTCCATTTATTTGTTTTTTAGGAAATCATTTTATAAATTTGCAGAATCAAAACAAAACACAATTAAGATGAATGAAGATCTTCAAAAACACATCAACGAGTTTATCCTCAAAAACGAAGGAAAACGGTTCACTCTAGATGAACTAAATAAGCACCTTAGTAAGTTTATAGACAAACAAAACAATCATAGCAATCCTTTATTTGAAGGGTATTCTCCCCGTGAGATGTCTTATCTTATGTACGAACAATTGGGGAGCGACAACTCGCCCGTAAAATTCCTCCCTTTAAATGAGACTGATTACGATTCGATTCCTTTATTCAGACTGATAAAATATATTACAGATTTTTTATCTAATAACGGTCAAATCAAACTTACTGCGACTGGACGTTTTCCACTCAAGATGGTTAACGAACTCTACCCTATTGGGATAAGCGATTCTCTGATAGAAGAAGGATTTTTTAAACTACGCAAAGAGGGAGATTCGGTCTTGATACGCCTTGCTCATATTATGCTATTATTAATGAAGATGGTAAAGGAGCGCAAGAATGTAATGACATTGACCAAAATTGGAGAGCAAATGATCAAGAATAACGAAACTCTGCTTAGAGAGTTACTATACGCCTTTCGCTTTAAATTGAATCTCGGATATTTTGACGCTTACTCTCACCAAAAAATTAACGGACTTGGAATTAGTTTTAGTCTTGTTCTATTAAGCAAATATGGGGATAAAAAGAGGCCATATCAGTTTTATGCTAATAAATACTTTGCCGCATATCCTGATTTATTAAAAGAAATTTCACCAAGATATACAAGTGCTGAAGAGGAAGCAGGAAGTTGCTATTTTATCCGTCTTTTTAAAAGGTGTTTGCTGTTTCTTGGCTTAATAGAAATAGAAGAAAAAAGAAAAAATTGGGACAATGATATTATTTATAAAACTCCATTGTTTGACAAACTGATTAAAATAGAGCCTCACAAGTTTTAGCTAAACAGACAACTTAGCATTTAGCGCCCACATCTTTATATAAAATACTTTTTACAAGTAAGGGCCTTCTAGTGAAGGCCTGTACTTCAAAACGCCTAATTATGAACGCTCTATAGGGCCGAATAGCCTATTCCTTTGTCAATTTAGAAATATCAATAATTAGCCAAAACAGCATAAAAAGTGAAAGTTTATAATATTTTGGCTGATAATTCTTTTAAATAAGAGTCACTGCGATTATAAAATATAAAAAAAGCGCTTTTCCTTATGCCAATCAGTCCTTCGTTTTACCTTTGTATGACATTATTTCCGCAGACAGCAGCTGCAAAAATAATGAATATTTACTCTAATGGTTTAAAACATGACATTAAAATACGGGATAATTGGTTCAGGTGCTATTGGCGGATATTATGGTGGAAAATTGGCTAATGCTGGAAAGGATGTTCACTTTCTACTCCATTCAGATTATGAATATGTAAAAAAGAATGGTTTACAAATAAACTCGGTAGATGGAAATTTCCATTTATCTGATATAAATGTATACCATAAAACGGCCGACATACCTCAGTGTGATGTGGTTTTAGTGGGACTTAAATCGACTAATAATCATTTGTTAAAGAACATGTTGCCTCCTCTTTTGCATAAAAAAACACTTGTAATTCTGATTCAAAATGGCCTAGGCTTGGAAGAGGATTTACAAAAAGAATTTCCTGATTTGCATATCGCTGCCGGTTTAGCCTTTATTTACTCCAGTAAACTAAAAGATGGGCATATTACTCACCAAGGTCTTGGAAATATTAATATAGGATCGTATTCCTGCCCTAATTCTTCACTCCTAGAAACAATAGTTACCGA
>Ga0302170_10000167_pt1 | contig 25992 bp, 15 predicted proteins | sample I_Fen_N2_1_FD_193492 | JGI IMG/M metagenome (GOLD analysis project Ga0302170, IMG submission 193492) | Peat permafrost microbial communities from Stordalen Mire near Abisko, Sweden - I_Fen_N2_1 | ecosystem: Environmental > Terrestrial > Soil > Wetlands > Permafrost | place: Sweden: Abisko...
TATGGGTGGATACATTGCGTTGAATGCCATTGAAAAATACCCGGAACGTTTTGAGGCACTTGTATTAAGCGATACACATTGTATTGCCGATCCGCCGCATGTAAGACAAAAACGACTGGAAACAATTGATACTATTAAAGCAACCGGACTGGAGAAATATGTAGAAGATAGCTTGAATAATCTTTTTGCACCCGAATCTTTTACAACAAAAAAAGACGAGGTTCAGGCAGTAAGAGAAATGATACTCGATACATCCGAACAATCGCTTACCCGAACTCTGCTGGCTTTGTTTTTACGGGAAGAAACCTGTAATAAAATGACTGGTATAGTTGTCCCCGTACTTTTTATAGTAGGTCAAGAAGATAAAATTACTCCTCCTGAAGCTGCTATGTATATGCAGGATAGAACTAAAAATTCTTCTATGCACGTTATAGATCATGCAGGTCATTTAAGTAATCTGGAACAACCGGATGAATTCAATGAGCAACTAAAGTCCTTTTTTGCAAAAGTGTATAAAGCTCCTGAAAGTACAGGCATTACCGACAATAAGCTTTTGACACAGTTGCGGGATAAGTTATTCATATTTTTAGCTTTCAAGTCGATATAATTTTAGGATACGAATCATTGTTATCCGCTAAAAAAAATAGTAGATTCCTCACTTCGTTCGGAATGACAGATTGTTACATTCTATTTGTGAGATGGGGTTGGTTGGCGGCTTCGCCGCCAACCAACCCCATCTCCAAACGTAAAGCATTGATTGTCATTCAGAGCGAAGCGAAGAATCTATTCTCCCTTACCAGACATAATGATAATCAACATTCATATCAACACCTTGTAACTATTTACTTGTAACTCGTAATTTATCAATGCCTACTTACTACCAACTACTTACTACCTACTTGTAACTTGTAACTTGTAACTTGTAACTAATTAATTTAAAATTCAAAAACCATGGATACATTAAATGATAAAAAACAATTTGGAATTGCCCGGGCAGAATATATCGAAGTTGAGCGTAATGTTCACCTTCACGTTACAGATGCCGGCGAAGGACGCCCCGTTGTATTAATTCCCGGTTGGCCATTGAGCGATGAAATGTATGAATACCAATATAATGCTTTAATGACTAAGAAATTTCGCGTAATAGGTATTACCTTGCGCGGATTTGGACGGTCATCAAAACCATATGGAGTATACGATTATGATTACGATACACACAGTCGGGACATTAAAAGTGTGTTGGACCAATTGGATATTAAAGATGCTGTGTTGGGTGGCTTTTCCATGGGAGGAGCTATTGCCATCCGGTATATTGTAAAGTATAATTCGGCTCATGTATCTAAACTGGTACTGGCCGGAGCAGCAGCACCAAGCTGGACTCAACGCGAAAACTTTCCGTATAATCTGACTTCAGCTTCGGTGGACGAATTAATAACATTGACCTTTAAGGACAGACCAAAACTATTGTCTGATTTTGCAAAGATATTCTCGGCTACAGAAAAGTCATTAAATGAAGGGATCGGTAATTGGTTAAATGGAATTGGAATATCAGCTTCTGCCTATGCTACCGCTCAATGCCTGTACGCATTGCGGGATACTGATTTGCGCGATGATTTGAAAAAGATAAATATTCCAACCCTGATTCTGCACGGGAAAAAAGATAAAATATGCTCATTCGACCTGGCCAAACAAATGAAAGCCGGAATCAAAGATTCGCAACTGGTTAGTTTCGAAAACAGTGGGCATAGCTTGTTTCTGGAAGAAACAGAAAAATTTAATGATGAACTGATTAAATTTGCAACAGACTGAGTCATGGGAAAAAATGTATCGGATCAACTGGTTGAAACCCTCGTTAAAGCAGGTATTCAACGGATATATGCTGTGACGGGAGATAGTCTTAATTATGTCAATGAAGCTGTGCACCGCAACGGAAAGATAAAATGGATTCATGTGCGTAACGAAGAAACCGCTGCTTTCGCAGCAGGTGCCGAAGCTCAACTGACAGGTTTAGCCTGTTGTGCAGGTAGCAGTGGTCCGGGACATGTGCATCTTATCAATGGTTTGTATGACGCCCATCGTTCATCGGCATCCGTACTGGCCCTTGCTACAACTATTCCTACCAAAGAACAGGGTACCGATTATTTTCAGGAAACAAATATCACCCGACTTTTCGACGATTGTAGCTGTTACAACCAACTGGTTACAACACCGGCACAATTTCCCCGTATGCTGCAGGCAGCACTTCAACATGCGGTTCAACGTAAAGGAGTCGCAGTTCTTGGATTGCCCGGCGACATCACTGATCTTCCTGAAGTAAAGTCGGAAATCACAACAACGATCTTTACAGGCCGCCCCGTTATTCGTCCGGCAGATGATGATTTGCTAGCTCTTGCCGAATTAGTAAACACGCACCAGAAGGTGACTATCTTTTGTGGACTGGGTGCTGCCGATGCACATGACGAAATCATTGAGTTGGCACATAAAATAAAATCTCCGATAGCCTATTCGTATAAAGCCAAAATGGCCATTCAGCACCATAACCCTTACGAAGTAGGGCTTACCGGATTGCTGGGCATTCCATCGGCCTACCAGAGCATGCACGAATGTGATTTGTTGGTATTGTTAGGAACCGATTTCCCGTACAGCTCATTTATGCCCATTCATAATAAAATTGTTCAGGTAGATATAAATCCGGAACACTTGGGACGAAGAGCTAAACTGGATCTGGGATTATGTGGGGATGTGAAAAATACTCTTCAGTTATTATTACCCTTGATACAGGTCAAAGAAGACAACTCTTTCCTCACAAAACAACTTGAGTTTCACAAAGAGGTTAAGGAAAAATTACGGTTTTATATAACTGATCCCGGCAAAGTGAATGCCATCCATCCGGAATTTGTTTCCTCGGTAATTAATGAACAGGCCAATCATGATGCTATATTCACGGTAGATACCGGTATGTGTTGCGTATGGGCTGCCCGTTATATTGATGGTACAGGCGAAAGAAAGATGCTGGGTTCCTTTAATCATGGATCCATGGCTAATGCAATGCCTCAGGCTATTGGTGCTGCACTGGCATGCCCCGGCAAACAGGTTATTGCATTCTGTGGTGACGGAGGTTTGACTATGCAGATGGGTGATTTGATGACTATTGTTCAATATAAGCTGCCTATCAAGATTATTGTTTTTAATAATCGTTCGTTAGGTATGGTGAAACTGGAAATGGAAGTAGCCGGCATTCCCGACAATGAAACAGATTTGCTGAATCCTGACTTTGCAAAACTGGCAGAAGCCATGGGCATGTCCAGTATTACGGTTAATCATCCCTATGAAGTCAAACCAGCTATTAAAAAGGCTTTCCTACATGACGGACCAATTCTGGTTTCGATTCAGACTGATCCAAATGCATTGGCCATGCCTCCCAAAATAGAGTTTGAACAAATGAAAGGTTTTGCATCGTATATGGGGAAAATGGTATTCACCGGACGTATAGATGAAGTATTTAAAACAGTTTTATCTAATTATAAACATCTGGGTGAAATATTATAAAGAAAGATCCTGGGAGGGTGAAATTCCAATTTCACCCAAGCAATTCTGGGCGAGTTGGTAATATAACCGGGAGGGTGGAATTCCAATTCCACCCAAATAATCTTGGGCGAGTTAGAACTCAACCTTCCCAATAATGACAAACTCTTTTGTTAGTCACAACGTGTTGGTATTACAACCGGGAGGGTGGAATTCCAATTCCACCCAAATAATCTTGGGCGAGTAAAGACTCACCCATCCCCAATGACAAACTATTTTGTTAGTCACAAAATGTTGGTATTACAAACGGGAGGGTGGAATTCCAATTCCACCCAGACAATCTTGGGCGAGTAAAGACTCATCCATCCCAAATGACAAACTCTTTTGTTAGTCACAGCGTGTTGGTATTATAAACGGGAGGGTGGAATTCCAATTCCACCTAAACAATCTTGGGCGAGTAAAGACTCATCCATCCCAAATGACAAACTCTTTTGTTAGTCACAGCGTGTTGGTATTATAAACGGGAGGGTGAAATTCCAATTCCACCCAAACAATCTTGGGTGAGTCTTTACTCACCCATCCCAAATGACAAACTCTTTTGTTAGTCACAACGTGTTGGTATTAAAAACGGGAGGGTGGAATTCCGATTCCACCCAGACAATCTTGGGCGAGTAAAGACTCATCCATCCCAAATGGCAAACTATTTCGTTAGTCACAACGTGTTGGTATTAAAAACGGGAGGGTGGAATTCCAATTCCACCTTCAAACAATCTTGGGCGAGTTGGCACTCACCCATCCCAATGATAAATAATTTTATTCGAATCGTATTAATTTACCATCTTTTAGCTCTATGCGAACCCATATTCAAAAGGTCTTTACTGTTTTAAAAAATGCTTTCAAGAGCTGGTTCGACCATGATCCTTTTCGCGAAAGTGCCATTATAGCCTATTACGCCATTTTCTCTTTGCCGGGATTACTGGTCGTGATTATGACGCTGGGCGGATACTTCTTCGGGCGCGAAGCAGTAAATAATCAGGTGGCTTCACAATTCACCTCCACCATGGGAGCTGAAACAGCCAAACAGATTCAGGACATTATTATACAAGCCAGTCGACTGAGAAATTCATTATTGGCCACTATCATTGGAGTAATTACCATTCTGGTAGGTGCAACAGGTGTGTTTGCAGAGTTTCAAATGGCATTAAATGGCATTTGGAAAGTAAAACTGGATAAAGCCAAATCGGGTATCTGGCAAATTATACGGGTGCGACTGTTTTCGTTCGGACTGATCATTTCCATTGCATTTTTACTGATAGTATCGTTGGTAGTATCGGCTTTTATTTCGGCTTTTGGCGATTGGTTGACGAATCATTTTACCGATTCGTTTTTATTGGTTTTACAATTTCTCAATATATGTTTATCATTTTGTATTCTGGCTGTATTATTTGCATTGATGTTTAAAGTTTTACCCGATGCCCGCATTAAATGGAAACATGTATGGATAGGGTCAGTGGTTACAGCCTTTCTTTTTGAAATAGGTAAATATGCACTGGGATTATATTTTGGTAAAGCTAATCCAGGAACAGGTTACGGAGCAGCAGGTTCTATCATATTAATTATGCTTTGGGTAACCTATACTTCTATGATTGTGTTGTATGGAGCTGAGTTTACCCATGCCTATGCCAATATGTTTTCGGGTAAAGTGGCGCCAAGCAAAATTGCAACAGTAGAAGTGCCTGCAAAACAGAAAAAAGTATAATAAATTGATAAGTCATGTTTCATGCGTTCATTTTTATTTTTTAGATAGTTGTCGCATAGAACTCGCAATGAACATGGTCTTTGGTTTAAACAACTGTTTAAATGCTCGTTTCATACATAAACGGCAGCTTTTCCTTACAAGTAATATCTCATTACTTGTAAGGAATATATTATTACTTGTAAGGAATGCTCTATTACTAACAAGTAATACTCCATTACTTGTTATGAATGCTCTATTACTTGTAAGTAATACTCGATTACTTGTCATGAATACTTCATTACTTGTAAGGAATATGCTATTACTTGTCATGAATACTCTATTACTTGTAAGGAATACTTCATTACTTGTAAGGAATAGGCCATTACTGACAAGTAATATGAATTTTATTTCAATAGTACGAACAAATTAAATCATCATTCATTTATTCTATTACCATATCGCAATGAAAAAAACAAAACAAGATACTACCATTAATTACAAGCATCTAAAAGGCTTAACCTCTGCACAAGGACTTAAAAAGTTGCGTACGGAAGGAGCCAATAGTCTCCCGTCGTCCAAACCAAAAAGTTTTTTCACATTGGCATTGGGTGTTATCAAGGAACCCATGTTTATCCTGTTGGTTGCTTGTGGAAGCTTGTATTTGGTGTTGGGCGATTTTCGCGAAGGCATCATGTTGCTTTGCTTTGTTTTTGTTATCATGGGTATTGAGTTTTTTCAGGAAAAGAAAACTGAAAAAGCATTAGATGCACTAAAAGACATGGCCAGTCCGAGAGCATTGGTTATTCGTGATGGGGTGGAAACGCGTATTGCCGGTGTAGAAGTGGTAACCGATGACCTGATTGTGTTGCAGGAAGGTGATCGTGTTCCGGCTGATGCAACTGTGTTACAGTCTGCCAACTTATTGGTGGACGAATCTTTACTTACGGGTGAATCGGTTACGGTCAGAAAAAGTGAATGGGATGAACAGCAAGAAATTGCACAACCCGGTGGCGATGATTTGCCTTTTGTGTATTCCGGTTCTATGATTGTGCAGGGAAATGGCATTGCCCGTGTAACCAGCATTGGCGCCAACACCGAAATAGGTAAAATAGGCAAAGCCCTGGAAGGTGTAAAAGAAAATTCCACACGACTGAAAAAAGAAATGGGTTCATTAGTGAAAAAGCTGACTATCATTGCTGCGGTACTCTGTGCATTGGTTATTGTTGGCTACACCCTTACCCGTGGAAACCTGATTGACGGGTTTCTGGCAGGCATAACGCTGGCCATGGCGGTGTTGCCCGAAGAGTTTCCGGTTATCCTTACCGTATTTATGGCTTTGGGGGCTTGGCGAATGTCCAAAAAGAAAGTACTTACACGGAATCCATCTGCCATTGAAACACTTGGATCGGCCACGGTGCTTTGTACCGATAAAACAGGCACACTTACTGAAAATAAAATGACTGTTTCACAGCTTTATAATGGAAAAGAATTTCATACGGTATCAAATGAGAATGAACTCAATGAGGATTTTCACGAAATCATGGAGTTTGGTATTCTTTCCAGCCAAACCAATCCATTCGACCCCATGGAACAAGCCATTACCGGGATGGCCAAGATGTATCTGAAAGGCACTGAACATATCCACAAAAGCTGGAAGATGATAAAAGAATATCCACTCTCCAAAGATCTGTTGGCTATGTCTCGCGTGTTTTCGGAAAAAGATACTCAACAACAGATTATCGCCACAAAAGGTGCTCCGGAAGCTATTTTTGATTTGTGTCATTTGGATACAAAAGAGAAAACACGATTGGCAAAAGCTGTGGAAGAATTAGCAACAAAAGGCTTACGCGTATTAGGCGTAGCAAAAGCAATGATTAAAACCGATAATCTGCCTGAAGCTCAGCATGACTTCAGTTTTGATTTTATCGGACTGATAGGACTCTCCGACCCCATTCGGAAAAATGTAAAACAAGCTGTTTCAGAGTGCCATCAGGCCGGCATAAGAGTGATTATGATTACCGGCGATTACCCGATTACAGCACAACACATAGCAGTAGAGATTGGGTTGGAAAATCCGGACGCATGCATGACAGGGCTGGAACTACAAACCATTTCGGATGTTGAACTGTGCCACAAGATTAAAGACATCAATGTCTTTGCCCGGGTAGTACCGGAACAAAAACTAAAGATAGTGGAAGCCCTGAAACGAAATGGAGAAATTGTAGCCATGACCGGCGATGGAGTAAATGATGCTCCCGCTCTGAAAGCTGCCAACATTGGCATTTCCATGGGTAAAAAAGGAACTGATGTGGCACGCGAAGCTTCTTCGTTGGTGTTGATGGACGATAACTTTTCATCCATTGTAGGTGCTATAAGGATGGGGCGACGCATATTTGATAATCTCCAAAAAGCATTTGGATATACCTTTGCCATCCACGTTCCCATAGCCGGTTTATCCTTATTACCTATTCTGCTGACACATCTTCCCATCATCTTGTGGCCGGTGCACATTGTTTTTCTCGAATTAATTATCGACCCGGCCTGTTCTATTATTTTCGAAGCCGAGAAGGAAGAAGAAAACGTAATGAACCGTCCGCCAAAGAGTATAAATGAACCTTTTTTTGGAGCGTCAAAAATTATATTCAGCTGTATGCAAGGCGTAGGGATTCTTGTTGTAACTATGGTTGTTTATCTTGTCGGTTTGCACATGGGTTTCGAAGCGAAAGAAGTCAGAGCAATGGCATTTACTACATTGATTGTATCAAATATAGCCGTTATTCTCACGAATAGGTCGTGGATTGATCATATATTTAAAATAATAGCTACTCCTAACAAAGCTGTATTGTGGGTAGTAGGTGGAGCTGTCTTCTTTTTAATACTGATTCTCAATGTCCCGTTTTTCCTTGATCTTTTTCAGTTTAGTAAACTCTCATTGATAAACATTCTGATATGTAGCTTAGCCGGTATGACAACTATTAGTTGGTTTGAAATTTATAAATTAATTAAACTCCGGAATCATATGTCACTCTAAAGATAAGTTCATTAAAGAGCTTATATCAAAAAAAAAGAATACAAATCACTTAACTAATACACTAAAAAACTAATAAAATTATGAAACCAACAGAAGAATTGATTTACGAGCATAAAGCAATTACATCCATGCTCAACGTAATGAGTAATATTTCGAATAGCATCAAGGACAAAAAGGTGTTTTATACAAATGATGTGGAGAAAATTACAGATTTTCTATCCGTATATGTAGAAAAATGCCATAGAAACAAAGAAGAAAATGTTTTTTATCCGGCACTTTTATTGAGTAAATATCCCCCTGAAAGCATAGGTTTGATGATAAATGAACATAAGCTTGCTAAAGGCTGTCTGGATGAAATAGAGTGTTGTGTAGAAAACTTTAAATTAGGAAGCACGTTTTCCGGTGAAATGATCGCCGACTGTATGGCAAATTATGTGCAGTTAATCTATGACCATATCCAAAAAGAAGAAAATGATTATTTTCCATTGGCTAATAAAACATTAAGTGAAGATGCACAAACCGAAATATCAAAACAATTTAAACTGATTAATGACGAGTTTGTCGGACTGGATATTCATACCCGCTATGACGAATTATTAAAGTCGCTGGAAAGTAAATATCTTCATTGAACGAGTTACAAGTTGCTTTTGTACAATGCTTAGAAAATATATCGTTAAATTACCATTAATTACTTTTAATAGTACTGATAGCCTTTAATTATGACAATTGTTTCGAAAGCTGTTATTCAGCCGCTCTCTCTTCTTTTTCTGGCTGTTGCAAGCCTCTACTTTGCCAAAGGGTTTCTTATTCCTTTGTGTATTGCAGGTATACTTGCTACACTTTTTTTGCCAATGTGTAAATGGCTTGAAAAAAAGAAGCTCCCCAAAGCACTTGCTGTCATCATCTGTTTGTTAGTCCTGTTGATAGTCATTGCCGGAGTGGGTGCACTGCTTACCTGGCAGATAAATGAGTTGACCAAAGAATTTTCCCTATTGTCAAAAAAAGTAGTTGAAATTGCCAGCCACATTCAACATTACATTTTTGCAAATTTTGGAATAACTCCCAAAAGACAATCGGAGATACTGGGCAATGAGGAACTTTCCATAACCGGTATTATGCAAGTGTTGGCGGGTTCGCTCACTTCTGTTCTTACTAATTTTATACTGGTGCTGGCATACATCTTTCTGTTTCTCTATTTCAGGGTGCATATCAGAAGTTTTATTCTTAAGCTGATTTCTCCGGCTCAACAGACCGAAATAAAAAAGATGCTTTCGAGTATTACAAACGTTTCGCAACAATACTTGCTGGGGCTTACAAAAATGATTGTATGCTTGTGGATTATGTATGCCATTGGTTTTAGCCTTATAGGAGTAAAAAATGCATTGTTCTTTGCCATTCTCTGTGGATTGTTGGAAATTGTTCCGTTTATCGGTAATTTGACAGGAACTGCACTTACAATATTAGTTGCGATTATGCAGGGAGCCGGAGTTCCTTTAGTATTAACCATTATTGGAGTTTATATGCTCGTGCAACTTATTCAGGAATGGGTATTAAGTCCTCTGATTTTAGGACCACAGGTAAAAATAAATGCATTTACAACCATTGTAGCATTGGTACTTGGCGAACTGATCTGGGGCATTGCCGGAATTTTTCTGGCTATTCCACTTGTAGGTATGTTTAAAATTGTGTGCGATCATATTGAATCGCTAAAACCTTACGGTTTTCTGATTGGTGAAATTGAAAACAAAAAAGGGAGTGGATTATTGCAAAAGTTGAAAAACAAGTTTAGTCTAAAACAATTAAAATGAAAAGTGATAATATGAAACAAACTAATACAACAAATTTTCCTGTCGTTTGCGTGGGTGGTTCTGCCGGCGGATTAGATGCCTATATCCGCTTGCTAAAAAATTTACCATCCGATATGGGCGCGGCTATTGTTATAGTCAATCATCTGCGTACAGTAGCTACCTTACTTCACGAAATTCTTCCGCAATACACCAACATGCAGGTGGAACTTATTACCGAGAAACTGGATATTAAGCCCAATCATGTGTTCATTATTCCTGAAAAGCGCGATTTGCATGTGTTGAATGGAGAGTTTTGCTTAAAACCAATATCCAAACCCAGAGGCTGGTCCGATGTAATTACTGTCTTTATGCATTCGATGGCCGAAAACTGGGATGGTAAACTCATTGCAGTGATTGTTTCCGGTTACGATGGCGATGGCGCTGATGCCTTGAAAAGTATAAAAGAAGCGGGCGGCATTACCATTGCTCAAAAACCCGAAACAGCAAAACAGCCTGATATGCCCGAAAGTGCTATAGCCAGCGGATGTATTGATTTTATCCTTTCGCCCGAAGATATTGCCAAGAAAATTGTCAGTATAGTGAATGCGTAGATGCTTGTTTTCTGTATCCCTGGATTTAGGTTTCAGAAGTTCCTGAGTTAACGTTCCATTTCTGGAACAAAATAAAAAGTCTTGTAACTCAATAGTCCGCAGAATATTCACATTTTTCTCTGTTTATCTACGGGGAATAAATTGAGGTTGTTTTGTTTTCTATTAGTCTGTATTGCCTACGGGAAATGACTCATTATAAATAGAATGTGTATGTCTGTAACTCCTGATTCGCATTACTTACTATTTATCAACTACCAACTTTCTCTCTTGATAATAATCACGATACATGCTCAGAATGATTATTTTATATCTACATTTGTATACGCATAAGATTTATCTTTCGAAGCTAAATAATTTACAGTTTCCATTCTAAAATACATACATTGTGAAACCTCCAAAAACAGAATCGGATACTGTTTCAAAAGTCAAGACTTCTGATTCGAATGCCGGTAAATTTCCCATTGTATGTATTGGGGCTTCGGCTGGAGGATTGGATGCTTTTGAGCAATTTTTGGGTAATGTACCCGAAAACAGTGGAATGGCTTATATTATCATTCAGCATCTGGACCCTACACAACAAGGTATGTTGCCCGAACTACTCCAGCGAATTTGCAATATGCAAGTTTCACAGGTAAAAGACCGGATGACGGTAAAGCCCAACAAAGTCTATGTGATTCCACCTAATAAAAGCATGTCCATTTTAAAAGGTGTTCTTTATTTATTTGATCCCGTGGAGACACGTGGTCTTCGCTTGCCCATCGATTTCTTTTTAAACTCACTGGCCGACGATCAAAAAGAGTATGGCGTGGGGGTTATTCTTTCGGGCATGGGTTCCGATGGTAGTACCGGAGTCCGTGCATTGAAACAAAACAACGGAATTGTGTTGATACAGGAACCTGCTGATGCCAAATATGACAGTATGCCACGTAATGCTATGGATTCCACACAGGCAGACATTGTAGCTCCAGCCAATGAACTACCTATAAAATTATTCGAATATTTAAAACAAACACATGTAGTGGCATCGGATACAAACATTGAACTAAAAGACCAAAGCACTTTAGATAAAATCATTATTATTCTGCGTGCGCAAACCGGCAATGATTTTTCATTGTACAAAAAGAATACAATTTATCGTCGCATTGAACGTCGGATGGACGTTCATAAAATTGATAAGATAGCTACCTATCTGAACTTTCTGCAGATGAACCCTAAGGAAGTGGATATCCTGTTTAAAGAATTGCTGATTGGAGTTACCAGTTTCTTTCGCGATCCGGCAGTATGGCATATGTTGGAAGAAACCATTCTTCCGGATATTATTAAAAACCAACCCGAAGGTACGGTATTACGTGCTTGGGTGGCGGGTTGTTCTACAGGCGAAGAAGCATATTCGCTTGCCATAGTGTTTAAAGAGGCACTCGAAAAAAACAATCCACACGGAGGAGTTTCCATTCAGATATTTGCCACCGACCTGGACGATGAAGCAATAGAAACTGCCCGTAAAGGACTTTTCTCTGATAAGATTACAAGTGATGTTTCGGCTAAACGTCTGGATCGTTTTTTTCATGCTACCGAAAGCGGTTATCGTGTAAATAATGAAATCCGCGAAATGGTGGTATTTGCCAAACACAATATTATACTGCATCCTCCTTTTACCAAACTGGATATTCTTACCTGTCGCAATCTACTTATATATATGGATGCCGAATTGCAAAAGAAGTTATTAGGTTTATTTTACTACAGCATCAACCCCAAAGGATATATGGTGCTGGGCAGTGCCGAAACACTTGGAACCCAAAGCCACTTTTTTCATGTACAGGATAATAAACTAAAGATTTATCAGCGAACTGTAACATCCCAGACACCTAAACTATTTGATTTTCCCTCTTCATTTTCGCGAACCAAACTAAACAATACCGAGCCTATGATTCCGGTGAAAGCCTCTTCGAATATTCAAACCCTGGCAGATCAACTCCTGTTGCAGTATTTTTCGCCACCGGGTGTATTGGTCAACGATAAAGGCGACATTATTTACATCAGCGGACGTACCGGTAAATACCTGGAACCTGCTGTAGGAAAAGCCAACATGAATATTTTCGCCATGTTGCGTGACGGATTACAGAATGAATTCCCGTCGGCATTCCGTCAGGCTCTTTTAAAGAAAGAACCGGTGACCCTACATAATATCAAAATAGGTACTAATGGCGGAACACACTATATAAACGTTAGCATTCAGTGGATTGACAAGCCCGAAGCTTTACATGGTATGGTGATGATCATTTTCAGCGACATCCCCAAAACAGCCGGAATCAAAGAACCGGATGAAAAAGATAAAAAATCGCTGAATACGCTGAAACAAGTGGAACTGGAAACAGAACTGCAGCACGTCCGTGAACAGATGCAAAGCACGCTGGAAGAGATGCAGACTTCGCAGGAAGAACTGAAATCGACTAACGAGGAACTGCAATCAACTAATGAGGAACTGCAATCAACCAATGAAGAATTGACGACTTCGAAAGAAGAAATGCAAAGCTTGAATGAAGAATTACAAACCGTGAATGCCGAATTGTTGTCGAAAGTAGAAGATTTCTCGCGGGTAAACAACGATATGAAAAACCTGTTGAACAGCACCGACATTGCTACCTTGTTTCTGGATAAAGATCTGAACATTCGTCGGTATACCAATCAGGCAACTAAGATTTTTAAACTTATAAAGAGTGATATCGGTCGTCCGTTTACCGATCAGGTTTCCGACCTGGAATATCCCAACCTGGCCAATGATGCCCGTGAAGTATTACGCACGCTCGTGTTTATTCAAAAGCAGATTACCACTTCCGATGGACGTTGGTTTTCCACACGCATTATGCCTTATCGCACCTTCGATGACAGGATTGATGGATTGGTGATTACTTTTTTCAATATATCCGACCATAAACAACTGGAAGTGGAACTGAACGAAACGCGCCAAATGCATAGTTTACTTTTAAACCGGTCGGCTGATGTAGTGATAAAACTATCCACCAATTGGGAAATAGTGGAATATAACACCGGAGCCGAAAAGTTTTTTGGACGAAAACGAAAAGAGGTACTGGATCAAAACTATTTTCAGTTATTCGTTCCCGAATCCAATCAAAAAAAGGCGGAAAAGGAACTTTCTAAACTGATGAAAAGCAGAGAAGACACCAACTATACAATGCCGGTACTAACAGCCAACGGCGAACAGATAAAAGTAGAATGGTCGGTAAATACACTGATTAATAGTCTGGATATTCCGACAGGAATAATTATTATTGCAAAAAATACAACCAAATCATGAACCACGAAGAAGATTATACGCCGGCACAACTACTCCGCATAAAAGCGGAAGAAAAGCTGAAAAATAAAAAAAACGATACGAATAGCACCAATACAGAACATGATGCACAAAAACTACTGCACGAATTGCAGGTGCACCAGATAGAGCTGGAGATGCAAAACGAAGAACTGCATCAAGCCAATGATACAGCCGAAACGGCACTGAAAAAGTATACCATGTTGTATGATTTAGCACCCATGGGTTATTTTACACTTCAGAGCGATGGCACCATCACCGAACTGAACTTTACAGGTGCTGAAATGCTGGGTGACCGACGTTTTAGTTTGATAAACAGTAACTTTAAGTTGTTCGTTGCCGATGAATCAAAACTGGTGTTCGGTGAGTTTTTCCGTCGGGTTTTTGTAGAGAACTCTAAAGAGACCTGCGAAGTAAAGTTGGGATATGATAAAAAACCATTGGGCCATTTTTATATGGAAGCCGTATTTATAGGCGACGAAAATAAATGCCTGTTGTCGTTGGTCAATATTTCAAATCTTCGGAAATAGACTGTAATTTGCTTGGAACCAAACAAGTAATAAATAACATTTAATAATCTGTTTTTCCGAAAGCAAAGCACAGATAGACAGTCTCGTTCCCCGTAATTAGTTACTTGTAACTAATTACAGGGAATTCCTTTGTTTTAATTGTTCGGATAGCATTTTCATGTAAATAACCAATCATTCTATTTTTATTCCGGTCACTCTTTGACCCTAATGCATCTTCAACGACAATGACATGAAACTGCTCTTTTATCAACCCTTTAACGGTAGCCTTAACGCATTCTTCGGCAATCAGGCCCATGACGTAAACGGTCTCAACATTATGATCTCTCAGACATTTCAACAGCTCTTTATTTGTCAGTGAATTTGGTTTCGATTTAGAGTAAACTGTGTCATTGACCAGTACCAATCTCTTATCAAGCCCCACTCCTGCTCCACCTTTTTTACAAGTATTATGGGTTATCAAATTCAGCAAAGGGTTTGTCCATTCGTTTACTACATACAGTACGAAGTCATTATTATCATTGAATTTGACAATCAACTCATTGAGATTATCAAAGAGTAAATCAATTCCGGTTGTATCAATATGGAATTTGGAGTCAGGATTGACCAAATTCTCTTGAATATCAATTACCAGTAATGCTTTTCTACCAACTGTTTCTATGTTATGCAAATTTAATTTTGCTTCCATAATTTATATTTCAAATTTGTCAACCCTGGTTCGGCATAAGCTTGGATTCATTTTCCAATTATGTATTAGGAATGCTTCATTAATGGTTATGAATAGGGTCATTCATCTTATTTATGGCCTCATTAATCTTATTAATGACACCATTCATCTTTATAATTCTTCATTCATCATTAGGAAAATCATTTTAATCATGAGTGAAACTTCTTTAATTATGTAAAATGCTTCATTAATTATATAGAATACTCCATTAATCATATAGAATGAACCATTAATCAGGAGGCATGGCCCATAACTGCTTATGAAATGGGCTTTATAACCCAATTTCAGCTTATATGGAAAAATTGAGATTGAATACAATGCGAATGCGGTCTTTCACCGATCCGGTAATGGACTGAATGTTATGCATAACGAGCAGTGGGACATGAATCTCGAAAAAATTCCATAGACCGAATTTAATTCCTGCTTCACCAAAGAATAATGAATGATCGGTTGGGCTCACACCGTGATCATTCAACAGCATATTTACAAAAGGTTTCAGACCCAACTTTGATGCAACGCCGGGTAAACTGCTTGACAAGGATAATGAAATAAGACGTTTGCTGTATCCGAGTGATGAATTGACCGGTGAAACCAAACCACCCTCTGAAACAGTCATTTGTCGGGAGAAAAAAGTGGTTGGATAAACAACAAAGCGGTCGGGATATGTACCATCATACAAATACAACTCCCCTCCGCTCCTACCGCTTGGTGCCAAAGCATAAAAAGGATTGGAAACAGAATTCTGCAACATGGTACCGGCAAAAAGTCGCAGCTGCAATCCGGCATTTTTACCGACATAGCTCCATAGATACTTAAACTCAACTGCTGCTTTCTGAAAGTTTTTCCCTGTTTCCAGCGATAGAATCAGGTTATACGGATTTACAACACTTGTTTTCTGTAGGTTGTAGCCGAACTGCGTATAGACATTCATCCTTGCGTGTTCAGCATTCTCTATTTGATAAAGATCGGAAGCCAGTATATAGCGTCCGTATATCTTTTGGCGGATAGGATTAGTTTCTTTATTTGCCCTGAAATTAATATCAATCCCCACCAGTAGTTTCTCATAGTTTTGGTTGCCCGGAGCACCAAAGCGGGTTCCTTCCACCGTTACTTTTGCCAAACGAATCAGGTTATTATAGGGAGTAATGTTGTACGACAGTTTGCCGTAGCCCTGTAGTTTTGTGCTATTAAATGTATAAAAAGGCATAATAAGATATTCAAAGCGCTTGGGCACTACAAAGCCATTGTGTACCGCCACACCCAGCATGAAACCATCTTCCCGGTTCCAGTTGACTGCCGGAATATACATCAACGGATGTTTTTCAGGATCTTCCACACTGAATAATAGCTGAGGTTGTACAGGGTCAGCACGTGGAAAAAGACCGGATGTATGGATGTTATTATTGAGTCGGTAAATCTCAGGCATTACATGTTGCGGATCAATTTTATATTCCGAACAATTACCTGCCGGAACATCAATCCACCGTTGCCCGGCAAAACCATCCACCCATTTTTCAGCACAAACCGAATCTTTGTTGATACCGGCTATAAGTACCGGAGAAGCCAGTTCACCCACATTGCGGATAAGTAATTGCCCATCCTTATAACGCACCATTTTATAGTCGAGCCGCTTGGTACTACCCATCAGATCATCGAAAAACCAGCTTAAATCTTTCTTTGTGTCCAACTCAAACATCCTGCGAAGATCGTCCGGTTGTGGATGTTTAAACTTCCACTGTCGGTAATAATCATGCATGACCGAATCAAATAAACTATCGCCCAGATAAGCCCGCAGGTAATTAAAGCTGATGGATGTTTTGTTGTAAAGCATCAGGTTGTAGTTTGTTGTATTAAAGTCGGTCGAAGTCAGGTTTATCGGTTGCTCCAGGTTGTTGCGGGCTGCCGTCAGCCATTCCAGTTCCATAATTCGCTTTTCAGGCATTTTGTCTATATGAAAGAACTTTGCCTGTTTCAGATTATACACATAATCTTCCCAAAGCTTTTTGTCGGGATATCGTTTGGTGAGGTAACGCACTTCATACGAAGTAGTAATGCCTTCGTCCAGATATGGAAACCGCCGTTCGTTGGAACCCAGCGCTCCGTAAAACCAGTTATGACAAGCCTCGTGTGCTATTACTTCATCCAGCGAGTAAGCATCCTTAGTAAGTCCAATTACCGTAATGCCCGGATATTCCATTCCCAGTCCGGCATTGAGTGCACTCTGTACGGCCGTAAAACTACTATAAGGATAATCGCCTATCCATTCCGAAAAATCAAGGATAGCATGATTGATATAAGGGATAGCATTTTTCCAAAGAGTGGATTGTTCATCGGTAAACATCAACCAGGTAGTAACCTCTTTGCCCGAATGAGGCAGAACAACTTTACTCTTTAGGACATGGAAACGCTTGTCGGCAAACCAGGCAAAGTCATGGATATTATTTTGTGTGTATCGTAATGTCTTGGTGTGAACCGATGAGGGCGGAAAGTCAGTTCTTAGGCTGTCGGACTTACTAACCCAACTGCTGTCGGCCGCCAGTTTAGAGAGAAAAACTTCTTCCTCTTTGTTTTGCAGGTTTCCGCTGGCACCTACAATATAGTTTTCGGGCAAAGTAATGCGTACATCAAAGCTTCCGAACTCCGAATAAAACTCACCCTGATCGAGATAAGGCATTTGATGCCAACCTGTTTTATCATAAACAGCCGGTTTGGGATACCATTGCGAGATCTGGTAGGATTCGCCTATATGTCCCAGTCGGGAAGTAACTCCTTTGGGTATTTTGACATGAAAAGGGGTGGAAACTGAAAGTGACTGACCCGGATAAAGCGGTTCAGTCAGCATGATCTGACAAATATCCGGTTGGCCCGGTAAAAGATGCCACCGAACAGCCTGATTATTGACCTTGAAATTCAATGAATCTATATATCCTCTCAGTTCGGGATCTTGAAACAAACGCTGTCGACCTTTAATACTAATCAGTTGCTTAGCCAGATCGGTTTTATTATCCGAATAAGCATTGGGCCACAGATGAAAATAGAGAAACCGCAACGTATCGGGAGAATTGTTACGGTATTCTACTTTTTCAAAAGCCGATAGCTCATGACTTTTATCATGCAGGGTAACATCAATGCTGTAATTTACCTTTTGCTGAAAATAGTGTTGGGAAAAAACCTTCGGAAACAGTCCTGCTGTCATTAAACTAACTAATAAGAATAGCTTTAGTTTATTTGCGTCACGATGTTTCCAAAAGTTTTTCACAGCTTGTTGGCTTTAGTACATAGATAAATATAATGTTCCATTTTGATTCTCAAAGGCTATCTCATTTAATATTTCCTTTAGAGGCTTAGGGTTAACCGAATTTGAAAACCGCCCCTAAATCCCCTAAAAGAGAACTTATAGTTAGTTTCGTATCGTTTAAACTAGATTTACCTAATGGTATATTATATTCCTATTACTTTATTGATTAAAGTATCAACAATAAGATGATAATGATTAAAAGCGTACTTCCACCAATGTAAATAACCGTACCGTCTTTGTGCATTGTTTTCTTAATGTCTTTTAGTTCGGTTTTCAATTCTTTTTTTTCACTGGCTGTCAATTCCGATTTATCCATATCACGAATTTCTTCAACGCGGGCTCTGTAAGTACTTATCTCTTCTTCAGTCAGTTTTGTGTTGGCAGCAGGAGTAGCTTCAGTTGCAGTTACAGGAGTGGTAGTCGCAAATGCAGGTAATGCAGTTAACGAGAAAATAGCCAGCAGTGCACAAAAAATAGTTTTTTTCATTTTCGAATGTTTTAAATTTGATTATGTATTTTGATATGTGTAAAAGTAGTGGGTGTAAGGATTCAGGCTGTTACACAATTCTACAAATGACTTACATAATTCATACTTTGAAAATGAATAGTTGACAATAGATAGCTGGTAGTTGATAGTTGACAATTGATAATTAAATTCCGACACACACAAAATAAACTGGTTTTCAAGTGACCAGTAAAGAAAAAGAGGATGCCCTTTGGGGACATCCTCTTTTGTATTCAGAGTGAAAAATACGAGTATCAGGTATTGGTATTCCGACTATCTTTTACAACCACGTCGTGCGCACCACCTTCAACAATGCTGGTAGATGATACCAAAGTGATCTTCGCATTTTGTTTTAAGTCGTCCAGCGAGAGAACACCGCAACTACCCATGGTCGATTTTATTTTACCAAGTGTAATATTCAGGTTGTCTTTCAACTTGCCCGCATAAGGCACAAAGCTATCCACACCTTCTTCAAACTTCAGTGCTTCGCTACCACCCATGTCGTAACGTTGCCAGTTGCGGGCACGGTTGGAACCTTCGCCCCAATATTCTTTCATATAGTTACCATTCACCATCAGTTTGCGGGTAGGACTTTCGTCGAAGCGTGCAAAGTAGCGTCCCATCATAATAAAATCAGCTCCCATGGCCAGTGCAAGTACCATGTGATAATCCTGAACAATACCACCGTCGGAACAGATAGGAATATAAACTCCTGTTTTGTGGAAATACTCGTCGCGTGCAGCTGCCACTTCAATCAGTGCTGTTGCCTGTCCGCGTCCTATTCCTTTTTGTTCGCGGGTAATACAGATAGAACCACCACCTACACCTACTTTTATAAAGTCGGCTCCGGCTTCAGCCAAATACATAAATCCGTCACGATCCACCACATTACCGGCACCAACTTTTACGTTGCCGCCATAAGTCAGTTTGATATATTCGAGTGTTTCTTTTTGGTATTCCGAAAAACCATCTGATGAATCGATACACATCACGTCTACTCCAGCCTGTAGCAATCGGGGTACACGTTCTTTATAGTCGCGGGTATTAATACCGGCTCCTACAAGTAATTTCATATTGTCGTCTGACAGTTCATTAGGATTTGCTTTGTGGTTTTCGTAGTCCTTGCGAAATACGAGGTATTTCAAAAACTGGTCTTTATCAATAATAGGCAGACAGTTCAGCTTGTGATCCCAAATAATATCGTTGGCTTCGGTTATGGAAATTCCAAAGTCACCGGTCACCAGTTTAGAAAACGGAGTCATAAACTCTTTTACTTTCATATCCGGATCGTCGCGTGTCACACGAAAATCACGACCTGTAACAATACCAAGCAATTTGCCTTCAGAAGTTCCGTCGGAGGTAACACCAATGGTACCGTGACCGGATTGTTCTTTCAACGCAATCACATCACGCAAGGTCTGTTCGGGAGTCAGGTTGGCGTTGCTCACTACAAATCCTGCTTTGTACGATTTGGCTTTGAATACCATTTCGGCTTGCGTTTCAATGCCCTGTGAACCAAAGATAAATGAAAGACCACCATTACGAGCCAAAGCAATAGCCATCTTGTGATCCGAAACGGACTGCATAATGGCCGATACAAACGGAACATTGAGATTAATGGAAGATTTTTCCCCTTTTTTAAATTTTACCAACGGAGTTCTCAATGAGATATTCTCTTGAGTACATTCTTTTGTTGTAAGCCCGGGGATCAATAAATACTCACTAAAAGTTCGTGAAATATCGTTTAAATAATGTGCCATACCGTATATCTGTTTTTCTTTTTGAGATAAAAATTTTGCAAAGATAGCCAAAAAACGAATAATGACGAAAGTTTCAGAAAAAGATATGGTTTATCTAACAATATTAACAGAGTCCATTAAGAAACCATGAAGCAAAAATTCATTTAGTTGTAAACTATCTACGGATAAGTGGATGTATTGCCGATAATTCTATTGAAATATATTGCCTTGAGAAAATACAATTTATCATTGTTGTCCGGTAAACTTTATAAATCAAGTGTTTGTAAGAGATTCCTCACTGCGTTCGGAATGACAATCAATGTTTTATGTTTTGAGATGGGATCGGTTGGCGGCTTCGCCGCCAACCGATCCCATCCCTTACAAAGAGAATGTAATAATCTGTCATTCTGAACGAAGTGAAGAATCTACTGTTTTTTACCGGACAATACTGATACTTTATAAAGATTTCTTCGTAAGAGTAAGATAATTCCGGAAAAAGATTAAGTAAGCGAAGCAATATAATGTCGCACCTACGGAGCTTAGTTATCCTTGAACAACAATTGAATCTACCATACTATCGCCACTCTGTGGCTAAGACAGGTACGTAGTACCGGCAGTATGGTAGATGTATACATGCAATCGAATTCAATAAGCTCCGTAGGTGCGACATTATTGGCAAACTTCAAGAATTACAAATACAGCATTATTTAATTCCGATTACTTATAAGCCTGCAACAATACTTTAATGATATCTTTCTTTAAAAGCAATATACAGACTATCATTTATCGTTAATCACTTATAACTCTCGTTATTTTAACGAAACCGACATAGCCAGTTTCAAAGCCAGATTATCGGAAGAATTAGCCAGACCAGAACTACCGTAGCGGTAAAAACCTCCTACTCCAAGGTTGAAATAAAACAAATTCATATACTTAATCTTGACTATATTATTAATTATCAAACCCGATTCCAGGTATATTTTATCCGGTGTTTTAAAATCAATTTCGTGATCAGAAGCACTCCGGAGTCCGCCCCAGCCTGAATTCTGAACAATTACAAACTGAGGTTTGAATCTCTTGGTATTAATAAGCAGCGAACCAAAGTTATGAGAATAAAACAGACGGACGTATTTATCGGAAAGAAACTCATAAGGTTTCAGAGCCTGAAAACTATTATTTATCAACAAAGGTATGTCGGAGTCTTTACTCCCTTCACCCGTAAAGAGCAAGCCGTAAGGCAAACTTCTGTCGATAAAGCCCGATGCCAGTCTGAATGTAGACTGCCCAATCCGTCCATTATAGGCCGTAAAGTCAATAGTTGCTTCTATGCGGTTATACTTATAGCTGTTTTTATTAAACAGACTGATACCTCTTTTGTAAGTCAGATTAAATACCGGATTTCCTTCAAAATTCACAACACGTTGTCCTCCGAATGTTTCCAGTTCTTCGCCATAGGCATACCGGACTGAAACCTGAACTTCGTCAGCCTTATAATTAGTCAGTGGCACACCTTTGTAAGCATACGTGTAAGTCGGGTTCAGATCTTTCAAACTGAGTGATGTTGTAACTTTCAGAAAACGAAACGGTCTGAAACCCAATTCTGCTTTTTGTTCCACACACTCATCGTAGCGCGAACCCATATAGGTACGGAGATAATTGTTCAGCGAAAGTAACGACTGATTATTGCTCAGGTCAGCCCCCACTTCCTTTAAATTATGTTGATACGATAGTTTCAGTTGCCATTCCCGGTATTTATTTAAATCAACTACCAGTTGCCCACCGTATTTCATTTTTTGATCTTTAAAACCATATCCGGCAAAGCCTCCCAACGATAATGTTTTCGATACACCATCGTTGGTGTACAAGCCCATCCCCCACCGCGAACCTTCGTACTTATTATAATTATAAAGGCTATTAATATCCATATCAAGCCATCCTACAGGAATTCGCTCAACCATACAACCCAAAAAAAGCTTAGTCAAACGATCATAGTGTTTCTTATTACCAATACTGTCTAAAATATGATAGGTATTTTTTTCTCTGAGTGTAAGAGAATCGGGACGAGCATCGGCCAATATCTTAGCACTGTTTTTCAACGAAGCTTCATCCAGATATACCTTTTCCAGGTTTAGCTTTCGGTTATGCGTATCTGGATTATACCTAACGCTATCTATGTTGGAAGTAATAAGATAAACAGGATATGCATTTGCTTTTTTGCTTACCCTCATAGCCACCAACCCTATTTCTTCATCCAGCTTTGTGGGGAACCATTTGTTATCCGTAAATTTATAATCCTGCCGGAATTTAAAATTGATCAATCCTTTATCAACCGGTTCAACCACTATATGCTGAATGGCATAAGCATTGGAACTGATAAATAACTGCCCCTTTAAACCGTTGAATTTTGTCCCCTTCTTTGGATGAAAACTGATTACAAAAACAGTATCCGAAGCATCGGTATAACTACCGTCGAGCTCAAAACTGTAAGCACTCAAACAACCGTCGGAAACCGGACTTAGATATTCCGAAGCCGATTTATCATCGTTAAAAGGTATTGCAAACAAAGAAATACTATTGTTGTAAAACGAGAGAGTATGGTGGAACATTGTTGCAAAACTCTGAACAAACAGGGGATCTTTGAAACCCGATGTTTTCTGAGCTATAATTTTGTTTTCAACATGCTTATTTTGTTTCGAAACCGACATTACACACTCCGAAATAAAAGGAGCTTGCTTCGTTAAGTGTCCGTTTTTATACATCTTCAAACTATCCTGTGAACTTGCGTTATCCGACAGTTTAACATCCACCATTATTTTTACATAACATCGGTAACCGTATTTTTCATAATTCTCAAAATTATTTCGGGTTTTGTTGTCCAGTACATTTCGTATAATACGAATAGCTGGATTATTAGCGGGCGTAACCACTACTCCGTTTATTTCTTGCTCAGCAGTTTCCAGCTCAACCACAACGATTGCAGATCTGTCTTTCGACGAAAGTTGAACCTTGTTTTGTTTATAACCAACGCACGAAACCGTAAGACTACTTATATCTGATTCATCTATTTCGAACCGCCCATGGATGTCGGCTATCACACCTTTCTGAAGTGAGTGTTTCTGATAAACCACAGAGGCAAAAGGAACGGCTAGTTTAGAATCCTTTTCTATAATCTTTCCGATTAACCGCGTTTGTGACGAAAGCTGAGCTACGAATACAAAGCTAAAAAACAAACAGACAAACAGTATTTTAATTGAAGTAGGTTGGGTACTGCACATATTTATAAACCGAAAATTAATATTAATGCATAGTTTAATCTTTTAAGCAGGAATAAGAACAAAACAAATAAGAAGTACAATAAAAATCAGCAAATCAGTCCATAAAGCAAAATATTCATTTTTGCTAACAGGCTTCCTTAGCAGATGTTGGAATCCGGCAATGCCATAATACAGTCCACTTGCAAATGCACTTGCTAATCTCCATTCGGGTATAAAGAGAGAACTTATTCCAAGCAGACCGAGACATATATTTGCAAAGCCTAACTCACGAAGTATAGGATAACTATCCGTGCTCTCGATATGAAAAATCTGTCTGGCAGTAAATGAAGGATTAATAGCCTGCTTTAGACCTGCCACAAACAAACGAAGTCCAGCTGCCGAAAATATAAACCACTTAGCAAATACCGCAAAACTTAATGCTGTGTGAAATTTAAAACATTCAGAAAGAGAAAGTACAACAGGAAGAACAACTATCAACACAAGTACGCTTATAAAGTACTGTTGACTGATATTGTCGTTTATGATATTGTCGTTTATATTGTTTTGATTCGTATTTGTCATTGTTGAGATGTTATAAATTAACGCAAGCCTGGTATAAAAAATTAGTCTGTTATGAATTAAGAAAAAGATAAATACTCTGTCCCATGACGGGACGCTGTTTTCACGCGTGGGGACGGTCTGTTATCTTTCCTTTGTCTTAGCACGGCTCGCAGAAACGTGCCATCAGAGACAATTCCACCACCACTTCCAATGAGGAGACTCTCCTCAGCCTAATGAGGAAGCTCTCCTCAGCCTAATGAGGAAGCTCTCCTCACCCTAATGAGGAAGCCCTCCTCACCCTAATGAGGAGACAACTCACAGCCCAATGAGGAGACTCTCCTCATTAGGATAAGGAAGCTCTCCCCAGCCTGCTTGTAGATTATCGCACTCCCATTATCCAACTTTCCCTACTAAAAAGAAAATTCCCCCGTTGCCGCACGAATTGCATCGTGTGGCAAGTACTTAAATCAACCCAATATCCAATCAACCTTTTTCTCTTGCCTAAAAAATATAGTACTCAACTATCAAGTACGACCTACCAACTAAAAACTACCTACTAAACAACCTTCCTTGCCACGTATCTCTTTCCACCAACCTTTTTTCAATTTTGGCTGTGAATTGAAAATTCTTCAGCCCCCATTCGGGTGCGATCAGTAATTTTTGGGGAGATTGCGATACAAAGCGTTCGATGGCGATGTCGGGGTTAAAGCGTTCGAGAAAGTCGACAACCAGATCGACATACTCCGATGCACTAAACAAATTAAACCATTCGGGATTCTCGACAAACTGTTTTGCCATACGGGTACCTCTTACCAACTGCAACTGATGTATTTTCAATGCATCAATAGGTAATCGTGATAAATTAGCAGCATGACCGAGAATAACTTCGCGGCTTTCGCGGGGTAGACCCAGAATAATATGAGCACCGGTTTTAATTCCACGTGAGGCAGTAGCAACAATTGCTTTTTCGGCACAGGCAAAATCATGTCCGCGATTGATAAATTCCAGTGTCTGGTCGTTGGTCGATTCAATGCCATATTCAATCATCACATAACATTTACGGGACAATTCCGCAAAATAGTCGAGCAATTCATCGTTTACGCAGTCGGGACGTGTACCTACTACCAGTCCTATTACTTTGGGATAGGCCAGAGCCTCGTCGTAGATAGCTTTTAGTTTGTCAATTGCATCGTATGTATTTGTGTACGATTGGAAATAAGCCAGATAGTGTTGTGCCTGATATTTATGATGAAAGAAGCCAATGCCTTCTTCCACCTGCTGACTTACCGTTCGGGTAGGTTTACAGTATTCCGGACTAAAAGTTTGATTATTGCAGTAAGTACAACCCCCGATTCCTT
>Ga0302170_10000171_pt1 | contig 25877 bp, 20 predicted proteins | sample I_Fen_N2_1_FD_193492 | JGI IMG/M metagenome (GOLD analysis project Ga0302170, IMG submission 193492) | Peat permafrost microbial communities from Stordalen Mire near Abisko, Sweden - I_Fen_N2_1 | ecosystem: Environmental > Terrestrial > Soil > Wetlands > Permafrost | place: Sweden: Abisko...
CAAAGTACGTCAGAATATCCGGATTTCTGAAAAGAGTATTGATCTGCTGAAAACAATTGAACGATTAACTTTGGTGAAATACAAATCAGGTTCAATAAACGGTAGTACATCCGTATCAACAAGCAGAATGTCAACAGCTAACTCTCCGGCAGTAAGCTCAGGATCGTCGGGAATGAATGGCATGGGTGGCAGCTCAACCGGCTCAACCGTTCAATCAGCTAATTCATCTCCGTCAACTTCTATGAGTGCTGTTTCGGGAGGCGCAGGCCTCTCGGATGTGTATCAAATACAGATAGAGTTGGGTGATCTGGAAAATAATATTGCGTCCCTAAAAAATGAAGAGCAAGTGATTGTGGCACGTCTTAATAGTGTGCTAAACCGTGATCTTAAGACTCAGGTTGCAAGGGTTGAATTATTACCAACAGAACCACTGGATATATTGTATTTATCGGTTAACGATTCCATGTTTCAGAGTAATCCAATGTTAGGAATGTATCGATATGAACAACAGTCATTGGAAGCCCGTAAGAAAATGCAAAACAAAATGGGCTTGCCTATGGTTGGATTAGGTGTGAATTATACGGTTATCAATAAAAGTGAAATGTCTACTTCACCTATGAATGGACAGGATATGATCATGCCTATGGTTGTTTTGACTTTGCCAATTTACAGGAACAAATACAAAGCCATGCAATCGGAATCAGCCTTTTTAAAGAAGGCTTCGGAACAGAACTACCAGGCAACGGTCAATGGGTTGCAAACGGAATATTATGAGGCTTTGCAATTGTACAACGATGCCCAAAGGAGAATGAAACTTTATACAAATCAGAGTATGCTGGCACAAAAAAGTCTGGATATACTGATTAAAACTTTTTCATCGTCCAGATCGAATCTTACTGATCTATTGCGTTTCCGTCAGCAACTGATAGACTATGAATTTAAACAGGTGGAAGCTATAACTGATTTTAATAAAGCAGAGGCCCGGATAAAACGATTGATAATAAGATGACCCCTAGCCCCTAAAGGGGAACTAGATTACTTTGGGTTTGATATTTTTTAATAGTTAATGTAATCAACTTTCTAACCTTTCTTGCTCCCCTTTAGGGGTTGTGGGTTATAAAATTTAGAATATGAAAAAGATACTTTCAAATAAATATGTTCGCAATGGGCTTTTAGTTTTTACCGGAGTATTCCTGGGATGGCTATTATTTCATTCATCGAAGGGAACAAAGGAGGATCTCTCCCGTTCCGATATCGTAACCAAAAAAGAGATCTGGACCTGTTCCATGCATCCGCAGATTAGGTTGGATCACCCGGGTAAATGCCCCATTTGTGCTATGGACCTGATTCTGTTGAATCAGGATAGTGGTACGAAAATGGATTCAGATGCTGTTTCCTTTTCTAAAGAAGCATTGGAACTTGCCAATGTAGCTACTTCCACAGTCAGCCACCACCAACCGGTTAAAGAAGTTCGTTTATATGGTAAGGTACAGGCTGACGAGCGATTATTACAAAATCAGGTAGCCCATATTGGTGGTCGTATTGATAAACTGTTCGTAAACTTTACCGGTGAACCGGTTCACAAAGGCCAGTTGTTGGCAATGATTTACTCGCCTGAGTTGGTTACTGCACAACAGGAACTGATTGAAGCTGCAAAAAGCAAACAGTCACAACCAGAAATCTACGAAGCCAGCAAACAGAAGTTGATGCAATGGATGTTGACAGAAAGGCAAATTGCCAAGATTGAAAGTTCAGGCAGGGTGAAAACAAATTTTGAAGTTTATTCAAATACTTCAGGAATTGTTACTGCCAAGCGTGTTGCTACAGGCGACCATGTATCCGAAGGAAGCGTGTTGTTTGAGATCGCTAATCTTTCCAGTGTCTGGGTACTTTTTGATGCCTATGAAAGCGATTTGCCATTCCTGAAAGTAGGGAATAATATTTCATTTACCATTCAGGCAATGCCGGGAACGAATTTCTCTGCGAATATCAAATTCATTGATCCGGTAATTGATCCGGTTAATAGGGTTGCAAAAGTACGCGTAGAAGTTAATAATTCAGGAGCCAAATTAAAACCTGAAATGTATGCAACAGGATTGGTGCGTGCTAACCTGAATGAATACAGGGATAAGCTGGTTATACCTCGCTCTGCAGTATTGTGGACAGGTAAACGATCTATAGTTTATGTTAAGCAACCTAATACAGAAGAAATTAGTTTCAAGATGCGCGAAATTGAACTTGGACCTATGCTTGGTAACAGTTATGTAGTGGAAAACGGCCTAAAGGAAGGTGAGGAAATTGTTACTGATGGTACATTTAGTGTGGATGCTGCAGCTCAACTGGCCGGGAAACCAAGCATGATGAACCGAAGTAAACCGGAAAACAAGAAAGCAAGTAGCATGCCGGGAATGGATATGTAATGTGTCAGGTACTAGAATCACTGTCGTGATAACTGGACTGTGAATTTTTATACAATATCTGTTCTTGATGTCGTTTTAAAGTAAAATAAAAACAAACAAAGACCGTCAGCATAGCGCGACGGTCTTTGCAGTTTATCATTCAACTGATCTAAGCTTTGGATAAGGTGTCTCTGATTACTTCACGACTACCGGTTCCAATGCTTCTCCCCATTGTTTCAGGTAGGTGAAAAATTGATCAGCCGTTGTAAATGGTTTTTTCTCTTCTTTCAAGGCTGCGGAAGTAAAGTAAAAACGAAGAGTCTCACCTTTGTGGTAAGGCATAATGACGAGGTTATTTAACCCTTCAGTAATCTGTCTGCTGACGTGCTTTACCGGAACACAAACCCCCAACCCGCAAGTTTGTTTCTCATATTTAACAGTGTCGGTTACTGGATAATCCGTACCCCATGAGCCAACTAATCCTTTATTGCCAGTCATTGTTGGTCCCCCTGCGATAGTCTGAACACCTGTTGCCAGATTGGCAATGTCTTCGGAAGCACGTACTTCGGCGATGGCATCGCGGTGACGGGCATACAGGATATAACGTACGGTCATATTTATTTTCTTCCCTTCATACAGCCAACCTTCCACTACACTTTCTACAACAGTCCTGATATTCCCGTCAGCTACAATACGCTGAGTTCGCTTATCAAATTTATCAATATGTGTTGCCTTTGTTCCATCCCAGCCTTTTACAGTTCCTACCCCAACAGCATTGAATACGCGCAATACATCATCACCATAACCTGCTGCAGCTTGTTCATCGGTTGGATACCATTCAGTAACTGCCAGTTCTAATTGTTGCTTATTTTTAGCATAAACATCAACGGTGCTTTTGTTATCGAAATAAATGCGATAAGCAATCAAAGCCGATTCAAAAGCTACACCATGATGATGCATCTTGCGGTACATGTCGTTCTTCGAAGATGAAAATTCTTTTACAAATTCTTTTTTACCATCATTCGTTTTATAAATCATATCAGCGTATACTTCTTTTGGAAACTTCACACGTTGGTTTGCCGGAATGGTTTTTACGGTTACAGGTAAAGTTTGATTCGCATTTAAATCAACTAAAAATACCAGTTCATCAAGAATACCGTCTTTGTTCAGATCGTCAAGTTGACTGCTTATTTGTTTCCCATTTACATAAACTGCCAGATCAGCACGTTTAGTTGCAGGGATATTTTTATATTTATCCAACTGAATGACAACAGGGGCATTCTTTACAGTCGCTTTATTCGGATTCGTTACTGTTATATTCAAACTTACTGCCGAAAGAATTCCCGTGTAGAAGAGTAAAGCTGGAATCAAGAATTTTGTTTTCATTGGATAATAATATTATGGAAATTTGTATGTAAAAAATGAATGATATTTTAAACGTATTAAATTAATTTATCAGGATACAAAATTAGTATTTTTTTTTGACCCAAATGGTGTATTCATTGACAAAATTAGGGACATATGTATATATGCCCCTAATTATTCAAATCATTTTAAATGAAATGAATTATTGTAAATGCGATCTTAGCATCCAAGCCATTTTTTCATGAGTTTCCATTAAGCCTGTAATAAAATCACTGCTACCTATATCTTGCCAATCATTTGCAAAACGACTTATGTTTTCACGAAGACTTATAATAATTGATTCATGATCTTCTAATAAATCCTTGATAAAACTAAGACTATCATTGTTCTCCCTGGAGTTTTCGTTCAATTGTGTCAGTTTTAGATAGTCCTCCATTGTACCTACTGTATAATGATCTATTGCACGGATTCGTTCGGCTACCTGATCAATAATGATTTCCAGGTCACCATATTGTCCTTCAAAAAATTTATGTTGGGCAGCAAAGTCCGGTCCAACTACATTCCAATGTGCATTTCTTGTCTTAATGTAAAGCACATGTTCATCCGATAGAAGCTTGTTAAGTGAATCAGCTACATGAACTGAATCTTCCGGTTTAATTCCAATTTGATTTTCCATTTTTGAATTATTTAATAAAGCATTTGTATTTAATACTTTTGAAGTATTTCATAATTTCAATACAATTCTTCCTGTCTATTTAAAATCGTTTTTTTTTGTTTTGACGAATAATAAGAACTGAATCATTGTGATGTAAAATTAGAGCTTATTGCTTCATGAAAATTACATAATATTTAAAAATACTTATATATTTCACACTTTTAGTTATGCAAGTTGTCTTGACTTTTCAAAAATGAACTTTATGGGTAAAAAAAAAGACATGCTTTGACATGTCCTTGCATTGAATTTAAATCCTTTGATAATTTTAGGGAGTAACTTTTAATGATCCTTTCCTGTCTAGAATTCTACTATTCGGCATATCATAGATTCCCATGATTGGATCGGACTCAAAATAACCATTGGCTTTTAGCTATTTTACAGACATTTGATATTGAAGCAAATATAAGGCATCTAAATCCGGTTTCTCAATATGTTTTCATTATGATTTTACTTTACCATGCTGTATCTACTGATTTTACCTTCTTATTCAGTTCATCTTTCGATTTTGCATGGATAGTATCATTCCTGTGAGTCCGGTGATTTAGAATGACAAAATACCAGAATAAAGAATTTGGGCTACGATGATAAACCGGATAATATCGATTATTAATCATTCTGTAGCTCGGGTTGTTTCTATAAAAAGTGACTGGTCTGGGTGAATGATTAAATCCGGTTTCAATACCATGGTTACTTCTCACGGAATTTGTATGCGCCGAATTGCCTACCGCATGTGTTGTAGATTTCCCGTTCATGCTGTGGCTGCTGTTGCTTGATGAGTGAAAACTATGGCTGGATGAATGAAATCCTCTAAATCCACCTCTTGAATAACAGCCTGGATTGAAGCAAATACATAAAATTGAGATAAGTAGAATTACTCTTTTCATTGATTGTAAATATTATTTTAATTTAAACACTTGTCACATGTAACGGTTCATTTTATTAGGCTCAGTTTTTCTTTAAGCCGGTGTTTAAGCTCTATGTGTCTTGGATAATTGGATTTTCAGTTTCAATCTATTCTTTCAGGAGCTTTTTAGTAAGTTATTGCTATACCAGCTGGCGCATGTAACTTCTGCTATCTGGCTTTAATTCTGTAATTAACCCCTAAGGCGTATTCATACCCGATACCAAAATAGCTGCTTGTTTCTTGAAAATAAGCTGTATACTGATTGTAGGTGTAATGGATATTGAAGGAATTAGTAAAAAAACTGGGAGAGTCATTTAGAAAATATGTAATCCCGCTTGAAATGTCTATACCAATGGTACTTTTCTTTAACTTGAAATTAATTCCCTGCAACATACTGATATTATATGAAAATTTACTGGAACTAACCCCATAAATTAGATTTTGTTGGGAAGCCATCCTCCGGAATCTGGTAAAATCGCCGTCTTCATAGAATAGAGTGCCCTTTATTCCAATGAAGCGGATATCGACCGTTTTAAGTGGAAGATTGAAATTAAAATCTCCTGATAATCCTCCTCCATAATAGGATTTATTCCCATTGTAATTTTCTACTGCAGTCACTTTATACGAACCCAGGTACACAAAGGCACCGTAAGAATAGTTGTAGCATTTTTCCGTATGTGTTTGTGCCCAGTACAGTTGGCCGAAATAATTCTTTTCCCCTTTTTGATCATAAGCACTGTCAACTGTCTGTGTATATTTGCCACCGATATAAGTAGCGACTTTTACCGAATCAGAATAGAGTGGCTTGTTAAATACTATGGGCTCTATTCCGCTATTCCCAAATGCATAATATGGTGAGCATCCCGGTAAAGAAAGTACTAACATGCAGACACCAAAATAATAAATAAATAGCCTGACAGTTCTCATAAACACGAGTGTATTTTGGAATTAGACATATTTGTCCGGAAGTTTTGGTTGAATTCTTATCTGACCTTTATTCAATACAAAGTTAATTTACTTTTTTAAATGGCATCCAGCTAAAACTGCATTTTTAGTCCAACTTGCCAGTTGTTAGGATTAAAATTGAGTACAAAAGTCGAATTTTTAGTATCCCATTTCGTCAAAGCATATTCAATGCCTCCTATTCCAAGGGTTAAGCCTATCTTATTCGTAACAAAGTAAGTGAATTCTGGTAAAATAGAAGTACTGAAATAATTTCCTTTCGTTTTATATTTATAAGTAGTAATGAGTTTTTCCGGATAAACATTGATATCTGATGAGGTATTTAGAAGAGTCGTTAATTCCTGTTGCCCGTTTACTTTTATGGTATTTTCACCAAACCGAAGTTTTAGATTCGTATTGAAGTATAATTCCCTGGTGATTCCGTAATAATACCCTACATAAATATTCGGAACTAAAATACTAGAATTCAAATTCATTTCTTCTGCCTGAAAATACTTGTCCGTTATTAATAAGTTGGAATTCCGGATTTCATTTTTATTATTATAATCCAGTCCCGCTCCAATCAGAAAACAATCTGAAATAACTGCAGAAAGTGACATTCCGCTATTGATGTATTCTTCTTTAACGAAGGTGGTATTAAAATTTACGCCGCTTTCTGTTGTACCTCTTGAATACATGCCACTAATACTTAAAAAGCTTTCTCCTTTTTTAAACTGCGAATATAGCTGGATTATGTTGAAAAATAATATTGTAATTATAATTATTCCTTTCATTTCGGGATGTAGGTATATGCATTTTATTCTGCGAGGTTCCAGACTGTTCTTTCGTAATCAGAGTTACTTACAAGTGTTTTTTCTATGCTGAAATTTAAATGAATCTTCGTCCGGGATTATAGATTTAACCGGATAATATTAAACTCATTTTTTGAATTCTATTCTGGATAGATCGGATCGTATTTTTTCTATCAAATGGGTATTGTAATCTTTCCCTTTAGTATTCGATTATTTATTAATATACATAAGCAACATTGGCAAGAATACTTTAATAAACTATTTTGATTCCCAAAAGTACAAATTTGATTTAATTAAACCAAATTTTAATATCAAAAGTTATGCTGAATTGTATGTAGTTAAATAAAAGAAATATTAACTTTATAAATGCACTTTCAAATTAATGAAAACTTTGGCATTTTTACTTTCCATTCTGAAATCAATAAAGACTAAATGACGCTTGTATCGATAAAATCAATTTTCTGAAGACACCCGAAATATCGGAGGGTTTTGTCCTGTATTTTGTCACTGTTGAGAGGGGGTTCATTGAGGGTTCATTGAGGGTTGAGAGAGGGTTCATTGAGGGTTAGGAGGGGTAAACCTCAATGAACCCTCTCTCAACCCTATAGAAACCCTCTTTGATTCCCCTTTATGATTAAAACGGAAGCATGTTAAGGCTCGTTGAAATAGCCAAAATAAAAAGAGATAAAACTAAGAAAACATGATCAGAATTACTCCATTCCTTTAGTTGAATCTGTTTTTGATTCATGAATCAAGGTTGTTTAGCGGTTTAAAAGATAAAAAAAGAGTTGCCTGAGAATTTATTCTCAGGCAACTCCACTATAAAAAAATACTTTCTTAGGGTACTAACCAAAAACAATTTAATGACTGGCAGCTTCTATTCCAAATGTATATCCGTTGTTAACCCGTTCAATCAGTTCGGGTAGTATGTCCTCATATTCCCCTACAATACCGAAATCGGAATAATGGAAAATAAATGCTTTGGGGTTATGATCGATAGCAATTATCTTTTCTGACTCCTTCATCCCTGCTATATGCTGAATAGCTCCTGAAATGCCGACAGCCACATATAATTTCGGACGTACCGTTTTACCGGTTTGACCTATCTGATGAGCATATTCAGCTACTCCTTCGTCTACCACCACACGGCTGCAGGCCCATTCAGCCTTTACACCCTGTGCTTTGAGAGCTTCCGACAGTTTCTTTATCAACTTCAGTCCATCACCGGTAGCACCACGCCCTCCGGATACAATGACGTCTGCTTCGAAAAGATTTTGCAATACCCCTTCGTCACGTACAGTTTTTAATATCTCTACGATAAAGTCGTTTTTACTGAGCTTTGGGACAAATGAAGACAAAACTCCTGTTCTGCCTTCCACAGTTGGCGGCACTTCAAAGGTACCGGCACGTGCAGTGGATATTTGTGGATACACAAAACCTAAGATGGTTGCAAGCTTACTTTCACCATACGTTGGGCGACGTGAATGAAGAATGGGTTTATTGATAACTTTTTCTTTGCGGTTAACGTATTCGCCTATTTCAAGTCCGGTACAGTCTGCTGTAACACCACTGCCTGTTTTAACGCCTATGCGGGGTGCCAGTTCACGTCCAGATGTGGTGGCAGCAAACAGAGCTATTTCCGGTTTCCGCTCTTTTATCACCTGGGCAAAAATGGATGAAAAAGGAAGTACCAGGTATTCTTCCAGCTTATCGTCTTCCACCACGATCACTTCATCCGAACCATGTTCAAAGAGTGTTTGTGACAACCCCTTTACATCCTTGCCAATCAATAGGGTCATTATTTTTGTATCATTCCCAAGTTGGTTGGCTAACTTGCGTGCCGGTGTAAGCAATTCAATGGAAGGACGGGATATTTTACCATTGGTAATTTCCGCCCAGGTAAGTATTCCTTTAGATCCATTCCGGTTGTCATAAAAAGGAAACTCAGGTTTTTCCACAGCTTTCTTTTCTACTATTTCTTTTTTCTCCAGGATATTTCTACCTTTTTTTAAATTAGCAACCAAGCTTTCCACTAATGTAGTTTCATTATGGCCTTCGGACATAATAACCGGTGCTCTTTCACTTACAATGTTTACCACATTGGCAACAATGGTCGGAGAGCCGTTGATACCGATCTTTTCAGTACCCAAACCAATATCATCGATTCCAAAAACGGTAATCGGAAGGTTTCGTGCTTTTATGGCTCCTGTCAACGATGGCTTACGGGGAGGAATGCCGGTAGGAGTAAGCGATATTGTACATGGCATGGGTAACTTCATCATCTGATAGCCCCCTTCAATAATTCGCTTGGCAATTACATTTCCTTCACCATCGGCTTTAATACTTTCTACAAAGGTAGCTTGGGGGATTCCCAGATTCTCGGCTACCTGAGAAGGCACATGGGCAGTATCTCCATCGCTTGTCTGGCGACCTGCCAGGACGATAAAAGGTTCCTTGGCATCCTTTGTATACCCCAGGTGTTTCAGCATAGTGGAAAGTGCCAGTCCGGTAGCGTACGTGTCACTTCCACCTAGTTTCCGGTCGGATAACAGGTAGGCTTCATCATACCCCATGGAAACGGCTGTCCGTAACGCTACTTCAAAGGAGGGAGGCCCCATGGAGCAAACCACCATTTTAGCATCAGGATACTGTTTCTTGAGTTGTAATCCGGCTTCAAGACCAAACTGGCAATCGATATTGATGATTGACTTCGCTTTTGTACGATCCATTAACCCATCTTCACCCATACGCATTTCAGTAGGAAGAGGAACTTGTTTTATTAAACTTATAATTGTCAAAGCCATTTGTAGTTACTTTTTTTTAATTGATATTGTGTTCTGCTGTGCCTGTTGTAGTCACCATTACATATTCTGGAATTCAGGTCCGTTACCACCGTTAGGTACCATCCAGGTGATACCATCACCCGGGGACTTGATATCACAGGTTTTGCAATGCAGGCAGTTCTCTGCATGGATCCTTATTTCCTGATGACCCTGTTTGTCTGTATGAAGCTCATATACCTCGGCAGAACAAAAGAACTGGCTTGGTGCACCGTATTGTTTGATATTCACGGTTTCATACGTAGCAGGATTGTTGATTCGCAAATGAGGAACCTGTTGTTCATCATGATTAACCCCTGTATAAAACACATCTGTCGCTTTATCGAAAGTAAGTACTTTGTCAAATTCCAGTTTACCCTTAAATCTTTCTTTAAAAGGTTTATACTTAAGTTCGTTTAATTTTCGGGTTGCTTCACTATCCAAATGTGCTTTCAGCTTACCAAAGAATCCTGCACCCCCGGTTATAAGTTGTGTTCCAAAATGGAATGCACCCGCTATTAAGCCTTTGGAAAAACCTTGACGGAAATTACGGACAGGATACATGTCCTTGTAAATCACACTGTTTTTTATGAGCGAGTCATATTCGCGCAATATCTTTTCGGAATAATCATTACTCCCCAATGCTGCCACTGCTGTTTTGGCAGCTAACATACCTGAAGTGATGGCCAGATGGATACCTTTCAGGGCTGGCATAGTCAGGAATCCTGCACTGTCTCCGACAATAAGTGCACCATCCACATAAAGTTTTGGAATGGAGTAATAGCCCCCTTCCGGAAGTGTCTTGGCGCCATATTCCACTAATTTACCCCCTTTGAGAATCTTGGTAATAAAAGGATTTGTTTTCCATATTTGGAAAGCATCATGGACATCAAAGGTTGGATCCTGGTAATCGAGCCCAACCACCAGCCCTACGGCTACTTTATTATCCTTTAAGCCGTATACAAAACCACCACCGAATTCATACAGGTTGAGCGGATAACCCATGGTATGGTAAATCTCACCGGGCTTGATATTTCCCTCAGGTACCGACCATAATTCCTTACACCCTAAGGAATATACCTGTACGTTTTTTCCTTTTTGTAAATCATACTTCGCAATAAGCTGCTTGGTAAGGCTTCCGCGGGTTCCTTCGGCAAAAATAGTTAAACTTGCTTCTATGCGTGTTCCCGGCTGAAAGTTCTCCAACTGTTTACCATGATGATCCACCCCGGTATCAATTGTTTTAGCACCAATGACTTTCCCATCCTTATATAGAATTTCATCTACCGAGAATCCGGGGTAGATTTCCACCCCTTTTTCTTCTGCTTTTTTAGCCAGATATTTGCAAATTTGTCCTAACGAAGCCGTGTAATTTCCTTTATTACTCATGTAAGGTACATGAAATGGCAGTTTCAGGGATCCTTTCTCACTTAGTAAGACCGTTGTATCGGATGTTACCTTAGCATTGAAAGGAATTTCATTAAAGTCTACATCGGGCAACAGGCTTTTAAAGACATCCGTTTTAATCACAGCTCCTGATAGAATATGGCTGCCAATAGTGCTGCCTTTTTCGATAAGAAAAATTCTACGTTTAATATTATTTTCCTTTAATATATCTGCCAGATGAATGGATGTAGCTAAACCGGAAGGTCCTCCACCAATAATTAAAATATCCGTTGTCACGGTATCAGCATTGCTCATTATTTATTTCCTTTAAAATTTTGATTACTCTAAAAAATTAAATCAGTAAGATTTGTATTTAAAAAAAAACAGGTGGGTACAACCTATGTATTTGTTGATGAGAGGGAAAATGGTTTGAATATCATTTAACTATAAATTTAAATCTACTTATCATTCTATTAAACCAAATTAAGACTCAATTGTTCTCTCAGGAATGCTCTTTTTTAAGAGTATTCAAAACCAATGCATTTCAACAGCCGGATTTGGACTGTTAATCTTCAGTACGATAAAGATAGAATTTAGCTGGTTTATTTTAGCCTTTTTTGTTGATAATTTATATAAAGATAAATATATAAAGGGTTTATTGAAAAAGATTAAAAGTGTTTCTCTGGAGAAAAGAGTAATGAGGGAGAGTAATTGACAATGGAAATACAGAATAAAATTGAATGTAACTATTTGATAAAAAACACTATTTTTTTATTGCGCTATTCTTATAAATGAGTTATTCAGTATTTTTAATCAGAAAAACTTATTTCAGTTGTTTCAATCCAGACAGGGCAGAACTATCATTGGGACGAATGTTGAGGGAATGATTAAACAAGACTTTTGCATCTGCAAAAGATCCAAGATTTAATTTTGTCCATGCTAACATAATGACGGAATCATAATCAAGAGGATATAAATTCACCACTTTCTCAAAGAGTTTAGCCGCATTTATATAATCCTTGCGGTTGTAATATATAACTCCAAGCCAATAATTAGCAACTGTATTTTGATGATCTACTTTTAAAATTCGAAAATACTGTTCTTTTACTTTGTCCCAATTACCGAGTGCACTCAGGGGCTTTACACAGCCAAATTTTGCTTCTATTGCATATGGTTTCAATGCAATAGCTATATTGTAATATTGAATGGAAACTGTATATTGTTTGTCCAGATAGTACAGCCAACCCAGTCGAATATTAACGAAATAACTATCTGCCTTATAAATGCGCTTTAATTCAGTAATTGCTTTTGTATAGTTCCCGGCTTGTTCTGCTTCATAGCTTTTGGCAAAAGCAGCTTGAGTTGACGGTTGGCTTAGTAGCTGAAAGCAACTTAAAAACAACGAAAAACTTATGATTAATGAAATTCTTTTTAAATCTTCCATATTATTCCGGTTGAAATAGAGTGTTGATTATAGTTTGTTGCCGATTTGTTGATATCTGGTGTTTGCTTTTTGTTATAATTGTAGTTTCCAAATAATGTTATCTTCTTTGTAACGTACCAAAATAAAGATAACCCTGTCCTGAAAGTAGTTTCATCATCTGAATTATACACATACAACCCATTCATTTCACTGTAGTTTTTTAAATTACCAAGCGTGATATTTGCTTCGGCCCAAAGTGAGTTGAAAAAATAAGCTCCTACAGATTGTGCAAAAATAAGCTTTTTATTGTTTGGTGATATTAATCCATAAAGTGAACTTCTCAAATAGATATTTAGTCTGCCGGGTAAAACAACTCCTGCCTGTATGCCATATTGTTGAGTCAGGATACTATCATAACTGAGTATCGAACCGCTAATGGCGATATCGACCCTGTTTTGCCTGCATGAAAGTTTGGTGTAAAACAGATGGCCTGGATAAAAGGTTGTATCATTCATAGTTCGTTTCACTCTTTTGTTGTATTTAGAAGTAACAGTATCCGCGATATTCGTTCCAAGATAATGATAGGCAATATCCAATGAAATATGAGAACTGACCGACCAATCAGCCAAAACAAAGTATTCATTTTGCCGAATTCTTGCAGAGTCAATGCGTTGTGCATAATTAGAAAATGCCTGATAGAGATTGAACCGATAACTAAGCTGAGAGCTTATACCTAATCTGTAATAACCGGGATTGGATCGTGTAGTATTGCTGTTGATTTTGTAGTTGTATTCTCCATCCATGGCATTCAATATCTTAAGAGATTTTAATCCAAGGCGTTGTTGCATTGCTATAGGAAATTTGCGAGCCTGAAAACGGGCAAATGATTCATTGTTTGTATAGAGTCCACAGTAATACAGGTAGGTAAGCGAAATACTGTCAGTTTTATCAAATAAAAGGGCTTTTTCATATTGATGTTGAGAAGCATAATAATCACCTTTCACAAAATATGCATAGCCCATTCTTTGGCGTAACCATTTGAAATCAATATTATGTTTGATGGACTCTTTGCCTGCATGAATTAAATTTTCCCAATCACCTTTCAAATAATATTGATAGGTTATGCTATCAGAGGCAGGAACAGTGTAAAACTCCTGTGCTCTAGCTTGTAAAGTGGCAATTATAGCATAGAAGAATATAAATATCAGGATTTTATACATATTGCATGAATTTTCGTCTTTGCTGATTCATACTTGAAACCGGAAATATAATTATTCTCTACAGATATAGTGCCAGTACTCTCTTTGTGTGATTTTCCAAAAATAGAAACACTTATTTCCGATTTAAATTCTAGTTTCCCTGTTTCAAAGGGAGTAGGGGCAAAGGCAGTTTTTATGGAATACATAACACGCATGTAATTGTAAAAAGGCGCAATAAAGTCATGTGTCCATAAACTTAACCTTTTGTTATGGAGAATGTTCAACGGCATGGCATCCTGAACAATAACATGATCGATATTCCCCAGAAATACTTTATAAGCGGTCAGATAAAAATAATATAACAATGAGCTTTTATTGCCATAAAAAGCTGTAAAGTAAAACATAGTGTTGTCATTTACATAGTAGGCACTCGATTCGGTTTTTTTGCAATACAGATATTTATAATTATAGGCATCAGTATATGCTTCCCATTCTTCATTCATTTCCTGACCATCTTCATTGATAAATTTGAATACAAATGTAGAGTTCGGCATGATATCAAACGCGTTTTTAAGCATTGGATTGTCCGTTACTCCTGAAACTTTACTCCCTTCCCCGGGGATTGAGAATTGATGTAACTTGTTTTCTTTGTTTTCTATTTGATAATAATAAGCAAATGGATAATCCAAAGTCTTTGAGCCTAATGCAGGGGAGGCTTGGACCTGAAAATGGATGTGTGGTTCGGGTGAACGTCCTGAATTTCCACAACTAGCTACCAAATCACCCCGTTTAACCAAATCACCTTTTGCAACTTTAAATGATCCTTTTCTTAAGTGAGATATTTGCGTGTAAAGACCCTGAAAATGACGGATAATAATGGTGTTTCCCCAATTATTTACAGTGTTTACTTTGCCAATTTCATTGTCATCAATTTGATCGATAATTTCCTCAACAACTCCGTCGGCTGGTGCTAATATAGGCTTATTATAGCAATAATAATTTTCACATAGCAATCCATTTGAGTTGTATGATTTGTTTTCTTCATCCTGTAACAGAAAGTCAAATGCTTTTCCCCAATTCCCTTTATGAGTATGCTTTCCATCATGTGCCTGACTAACAGTCCATTCTCCCCAAAATGGTAAGTAAAGAGGAAAATAAAGGAACTGATTCCGACGTTCCTTGTTATTGTTGTTGTCGGTGTATAGGTTAATTTCCGGAGAATAGTATTGAAAAGGGGTTAATATAAGTTTAGTTGCTTTTTTTCTGTATTGTAGAAAATAAATAAATAAAATAACTGTCACTGAAAAGGGCAATGAAAAAACAGGTAAATGAATAAATCCAAACAACTTGCTAAAAAAAAGGAGAACCAATGTTGTTACCGGAACTAATAATACAGTCCACAGATACGAGTAACGTGATGGAATAATAAAGAAGCCACCTATTGCCAATGCCACCATTATATAATTGGCACCGATATTATAATACGTAATACTTGCAGCAACTGAGCCTGAAAACTGCGCAAAAAAGTATGCTGAAAGAAAGCCAACTATGGATAATGTAAATGCAATACGAGAGCAAATCAGCAAGCAAACGGCAATGAGCAGACCGCTAATCAAATTGTTTTGAAATAAAATGGAACTCATAGAATGCAAATAAATATTTAGCATATTGTGTACCGGAAGCGTGTCGATACTCTGGAAAAAGTTGAGTAGATTATTTCCGCCTAGAGCATATATTTCATTTATCCAGTATATATTTCGCTGTGTAAGGCCCAGGTTTTCAAATTGGGATGAAGGTAGCATAACAAACCAAAACGTAATAACAAATGGTATACTCAATACAGGCAGGCCATATTTATTCATCCATCCACTTAAAGTAACGGAAAGCATTAACGTTAGTAATGCGGCCAGTGCAAGCAACGTAAAAAAGACCATACTGGGATCAAAGAACGTTCCCATGCCAATGCCGGTAAGTAATGCATTAAAACTGAAGAGCCCTTTCTTTAATTGGATCTTATCCAGACTCATTGAATTGGCAATAAATACTGCTATTAACACAGCTAATAAGCCACTCAGTCCTGCAAAAAAATTAAAGAATGAAACCAACATCAATACATAAGCCAACAACTTGTTATTAAAGAAGAATACAACCGAATAGCTATTCAGTGTGGCCGGAATAATCACTGTACGAAATGTATAAAGTGCTCTTTTTATCATTTACTTCAAAATTAACTGCTATTCAGTGTATTAAAACCTCAAACTCATAATTACGGACTCCTTTTTACCACTTATCTTATTAAGTGATTTGGAACATTTTCCAATGCTTCTATGTATTCCAGTGTTTCTGCATTCCGAATGATATGAGTATTATTATCCATGTCTATAAGCACTACATTCGGTCGTAATGTAATAAATTGCATCCATTGAGTTAAATTGTATGCCCCCACTTTATGAACAACCAAATGGTTCCCTTTTTCAAGGAGTGGCATAATAATACTTTCGCGGACAATATCAATATTCATACACAGGGGACCGTACAAGACCATTTCTTCTGTATAATCTCCAAAGGCCTGGGCCGGACTCACTTTATGTTCATACCAAAAAGAGGTGAAAAGATTATTAATTCCGAAATCGAGTACTGTTGCCCTTCGTCCATCTGATAGTCTTTTCGACGCAATCACAGTTCCTAATAAGTAGCCTGCATCATCAATTAAAGCTCTTCCTGTTTCAAGAACGAGCAATGGCAAATCATCCTGTTTAAAACCATATCCAAGAATGACATCTGTAATCGCATCAGCAAACTGATCTAGAGATGGAACTGTATCAGAGCCAGGTAAATAAGCTCCTTTAAGTGTATTCGTTGATGGAAATCCGCCTCCAAGATCAAGGTATTGTATGTTTTTATTATATTTCTCTTTGACGCACCACGCTAACTCACACAGTTTTGTCGTAGCAGTGGCATAAGCCGAAGGTGCAAGCATAAACGTACCAATATGACAATGTAACCCAACTAATTCAAGATTTTCGGAATTGAGAATACGAGTTATTGCATTCCAGACTTGTCCATTTTCAAAATTAAATCCAAAACGATCCCATTTAGGATAGATGCCTGTGTCCATATTGACCCGGATACCTACACGTGGTTTTAATTTAAATTCTTCGCTTATTCGTATCAGGGAATAGAGTTCGTCATAATTATCAATATGAATCAACGAATTATTACAGACAGCTTTGATAAGTTCTTCATCACTCTTAATAGGTCCATTAAAAATGATTTTATTTCCTGGGACGCCGTTCCCCAATGCTTTTTCATATTCATATCCTGAAACCACTTCAGCCCATGATCCTTCTTGATGAAATATCTTACAAACCGCTTTCATATAATTGGTTTTGTACGACCATGCAAACTGTACTTTTGGATATCTGGTTTTAAATATACGTGTTGCGTTTTGAAAATTACGTCTGATTTGTTTCTCTGAAAATACATAGAGTGGAGATCCGAAATCTTTAATCAAACTCTTTACCGAGACACTTTCAATATGTGTGACTGGTTCATATTCTGTTCGTTTGCCGAACTTATTCATAAGCCCGGTATTCATCTTCTGAATAAAAGGTCGTTCGTATTTTAGTTTTTTCATGGATTTAGTGTTAGTGTCTAGCATCTGGCGATGAGTATTAAACCTCAATTAATTCGTTTGTGAATTGAACATCTAACAACGAATTATTAATTATTCATTACCTACAGTTCTCCTGTTCCTGATATCTTCTGGAATTCACTTATATTAGTAATCAAATCCCAGGCATATCGTACAAATATCTTTCCGACTTCATATTCAGTAACGGGTTTTACCTTTTCACCGAGTGCCAATTTTACTAACATAGCCGGTTGATTTTGACCTGCAGCTGCAGTTAGATATATCCAGGCAGGAAAACGTGGATTCACTTCCATTATATAAGGTTTTCCATTCGACGTTTGCATTACTTCAAGTTCACATCCTCCACGCCATTTAGTTGCTTTAACAAATTTGCGGGCTAGTTCAATAAATGAATCATCATCCAAGGTGATTCCCGCCCATGCTTTGCCTTTATCTGTTATATAAAGTTTACGCATTGGGATTATGCTAATAGCGTTTCCATCTCCGTCACCCAATGCTGCAATATTGATTTCAGTACCATTAATAAACTCTTGAACAATAATAGGCAATCCCCATTTTGCCTGAATCTTATAGAAGGCTTTTTGTGCTTGTTCAAAAGTATTGGCGATTATCGCATCATAAAATTTTCCTTTTATAACCAATGGATAACTTAGCTCTTTCGCAACTTTCTCAAGTTGGTTAGCATCGTAGATTATTTTATCCTCCGGCACCATTAATCCATGTTTTTTACCAAATTGGTATAGTTTGATTTTATCTCTTGCTTCAAATTGATCTAAATCGGGTAAAAATGTATGAATCCCAAGTTCTTTAAGTTTATCTCTTAGCTTGATGAAATTAAATAGCTCGGCATCAAAATTGGGAATAATCACATCAATCTTTTCAATTTCATGGATGTGAATCAATCTTGCCATTAGGCTATCTGTTCCGCCCGATGGATAAGGAATTTGATAAGATTTATCTACCAAATCGTGCATGTATAATCCCGGTTCAAGGGATTCGTATGATAAGCCAATAATCCGAACGTCAAAATCATTACATTCCCGGATTGAACGAATTACTGCTACACCGGGACCTGGACTGTCAACGGCATTTAAAGCGCTGACTGCAATGACTATTTTATTCTTCTTTTTCTCGATTAGACTTTTATCCTGAGATTTCATTCCATTTGTTCTTTCAATTAATAAAACACTTTTATCAATAACCAATCAACCAATATTCAATCCAACATGCTAAAATCCTTTAATTGACAAACAAAATCATCCAAATCCTTTTCAAATAATTGTTGATCCACATCATATTTTCCGCGTATAATCTCAATAACTTCCTGTGCCGTTTTTTCTTCTTTCAGCATAGAAATAATGTCTGTGCCAATGGGATTGGTTGAAAATGAATCTCCTGTACCGGGATTATAAATAAATCCTTCTTCGCTGGTGGCTATATTTTTTTTAAGCTTCATGAGTGTTGTGTTAATCATCAAAAATATAAAATGCAAAGTTAATAAACAATTTGAATCAATGAGACAACTTTAATCGTAAGTAAACTTGTTGATTTATTTAGTTAAAAAGATTAACTACAACAGCTATACTTCAAGGATGTTAAGACTTTTGTTTCTTGAGTCAAAACATTATTCCGTACTTTAATCAAGACCAAATATAAATTTAAATATAAAGGAGTCTTTTCCTTTAGGCTACTACTGATGTGTTTAAAATATATCGCTTTTGATCTAAGTTAGATGTGTTTTTTCAATAAATGCTTGAAAATTGTCTTTATACTGTTCTCCAATTGGAATGAATACTTTTTGATCGAAAACAATCCTATTACGGTCAATCACTTTTATTTTGTCCAGGTTAACAATGAATGAACGATGCACCCGCATGAATTTATCCTTTGGTAGCTGTTCTTCAATAGACTTCAAACGGATTAAGGTTGTGATTGGTTGTTCATTTTCCATGTGAATCTGAATATACTCATTGGCACTTTCAATGTACTTTATCTCTGATAGAAGAATCTTTATCAGCTTATACTCTGATTTAACAAAAAGACATTCCTGAGGAGTCGGGATAGCTTCTGATAGTTTCTGATTTAATTCAAACCAGCTTTTAGCTTTGGTAACTGATTTTAGAAAACTACTATAACTGATTGGTTTCAATATGTAATCAATCGCATCTACCTGAAAACCTTCCATGGCATATTCACTGTAAGCGGTGGTAAAGATAACCTGTGGCCTGTTAACTAGTGATTTTACAAAATCCATTCCATTTATGTCAGGCATGTTGATGTCTACAAACAGAAGATCAATATCATGTCTTGAAAGATATTCCATGGCCTCAAAAGCACTTTGGCATACTGCTGCATTTTCCAGAAATGGGGTGTTGTCAATATACGAACTTATTTGTTTAAGAGCAAGAGGTTCGTCGTCAATGGCTAAGCATCTTATTTTCATAAATAGGGATTTTAAGTTGTACTTCAAAGTATCTATCATTTTCATTGATATTTAGGCTGTAATCATTTTTGAAAAGTAAATCAAGACTTTTACGTATATTAGTTAATCCAATGCCTGAATAACTTTTATCATGACTCTCTCTTGCAATATGCTTACTGTTTTTAATGACGCAATAAATTTGATTATCTTTAATTTGTAAATTAAAAGACACAAAAGACTCGGCCTGGTAACTTACTCCATGCTTAAATGCATTTTCAAGAAAAGAAATAAACAACATTGGTGGAATTTGAATATCAGGTATTCTTTCAGGGAAATTAACAATAATAATTACTTTCTTTGAAAAACGGAGTTTCATTAATGTGATATAACTTTCAATAAATTCAACCTCTTTTTTTAAGCTGGTTTGCCCTTGGGCAGAATCGTATAATAAATATCGCATTAAAGTAGATAACCGAATAATAGCATCCTTCGCTGTTTCAACATTAATGTCGATCATTGCATGAATATTATTGAGTGTATTCATAAAAAAATGAGGACTTACCTGATGTCTCAATAATGCAAGTTCAGTTTTTAATTGCTCTTTCTCAACATCTTTACGCCTGTTTTCTTCATTAAGCCATTGCGACATCATTTTTAAAGTAGTACCGGCTCCAACAACAAGAATAGAAATAATCAGATTATCTGTAAAAATCATTATTATTGATTTTTGTTCTTGGATGTGAGGTGTTCTAAAGCCCATAGGGGCAGGCATTTTTGACCCAAGCTCCATTGGAGGCATACCAGGTCCTAGATTCATAGGTGGCATTGATAATGGCTCTGAAGGTGTAAAAGAATATAAGAGTAACACGTATGTCCCGATTATAACGAATATTGCCAGAATAATATAACCAACATAGGAAATATATTTCTTTTGAAACAATAATTTCGGGACAAAATAATAAGCGTTGAGTATAAATATTAGTAAAAATGAAAACATTCGAATCCATTCATCGAATACTTTGCTCCAATCTACTAATCCGTATTGTCTGTTTTGAAAAAAAGGAATAGAAAATACACCTAACCAAATCAAGGTTAAAACAACTAATTCAATAGATTTTAAATTTGAAGACTTAGTTTGACTGTATTCCATTTTTGTTTTAAAAAATTAGGGGAAGTTTTGATTACTTCCCCTAATTTATATTACATTTAGTTCCTAATTAAAACTACTTAGATTTTTTGGGGTTGTTAAATACCTAATCGTATAATTAAACCCTATAGTTTTCTAATCACAGATTTTTCTTGTTCATAAAAATATCCCAGGCCACCCAATCTACAACGTTTGTAGCAAAATAAACCTGACGTAAAGATACAAACAATGCCCTGATATCTGTAATTGTTGATCCTAGTAACTGACTTACAGTTGAAGTCGTTCCATCGTCAAAAGTAATTTTCAAATCCCGGTTATGACCAATTATGCTAAACTCGGTTGTATCTGACTTACTTGTGTTATCAACAATTTCAACTGTTGCCTTTGTTTGCAAAATACCTCCTACATATACTTTAGCACTATCCAGTCCACTGTCCTTGTGAGTTGGGTTTCTTACTATCACTACATTTCCAATCGTCAATGAATATTCTTTTTCTCGGTGACGACTGGCTGTATCGTTTTTGATGGCTGTAAATTTTTCATCAAATAGGATTGTACCACCTTTAGAAATACTATAATCCGAAAGAATCGTATCACCTGTTGAATAGATAATTTTAGTATCATATCCATTCGCAAAAGCAAAATCAGACTTAAAACGATAACCATTGGTCTTGTTTCTTGATGATTGGATACTCAATACACCTGCTGTTACGCCATCAATGGTGATTGTCGAAGCTTGGTTGTAATGCCACAGTAAACGACCAAAATCATAATTGTATTGCGAAACATCAATCACATAGTTATTTACTAATAAAGTGTCAGACGGAGTATAACTTAATAAAGATCTTGGATTTTTAACTTTCGAAGCCGGTAAACGTACAATGAAATCTGTACTTGTTCCTGTCTTTGAAAAGAAATTAAATAATTCAGGACGCCATTTTTTATATTTCGAAGCCTTGTAGTCATAAATCCCTGCAATTGATGATAACGTAATAGTGTCTAGTGGAGTCGAAAAAATGGATCCTGAATTAGAACTGGAAACCGCAGATTTGATAAGACTAGGGGCACTCGAAGAGCTGGAAGTTGTCAAAACCTGATATCCTGTAGAATTGGTAATTGCAGTAATCGCAGTTGTCAAATTCTCAGCCCCGGCATTCATGGAAGTCTTTAAGGATCCCTGAGACGAACTCAATTCATCTTTATTTGTGCAACTCCATGTCAAAAAGCCGAGTATAACTAAACCTAAATAATAACTCTTTGTTTTCATAATCTAATTTTTTAATAATTATTAAATTGCTTATTCTTACATTTAAAACTGCAATTTTCGATTATTATTGCAATGCAAATATATTGAAGAACAATTCAATAAACAAACAGTTTAAGTAAAAAGCCAGTTTTATTAAGTATAAAGTTTTTTTTAACTAGACCTTAAAAATCACATCGTAACTATTTAAGAATTACCATGCTGTATTGTCGTTTATTTATATTTTATTGGCTTGTAAACAATTATTAGTCTAAACAATGTCATCGTTCTCTTCATTTTCAGAATGGTTGGTTTCTTCCGGTTCAGCATGAATATATACTTCGCTGCGAACTACCCTTTTCTTGATTTCCGATTCTATTTTGTCACAAACTTCATGCACTTCCCGAAGACTTAGATCAGGATCGAAGTGGACATTAAACTTGATAAAGGTGTCAGCACCGGCTGTTCGCGCTTTCAAACCATGGAACTTGAGAACTGCAGGAAACCCTTTCAAAATCTCATGAACTATTTTGGTGGTATTTATAGGAGATTTGTCAAGAAGTACATCGATTGCTCTTTTACCAAGTTGATATGACACATATAAAACAATTATAGCAACTAACAATGCTGCAATGGAATCAGCTTTATGCCATCCTAAAAATTGATAACAAATTAATCCAAACAATACCACGGTAGAACTCCATATATCTGTTGAAAAATGAAGTGCATCTGCTTCAAGTGCCTGGCTATTATGCTTTTTTGCAACTCGGTAAAGTGCACGTGAACGGGTGAAATCAATTACAATAGAACAGATAACCACCACATAACTCCACACACTGACTTCGATATCCGTTTTCCCCGAAGCAAGGCGGTGAATTGCTTCGTAAATTATCCAAATGCAGGTTACCAAAAGAAGAATTGTCTCTATAAATGCAGAAAGATTTTCAACCTTACCATGGCCATAATTATGCTCACGATCAGCAGGTTTGTCAGAAACGCGTACTGAAAAATATGTGATCATGGCAGCCACCATATCAAGTCCGGAGTGTAACGCTTCTGATAATATCCCCAAACTGCCTGTCATTAATCCAATAATCAACTTGAAACCGGTAATAAATATTGCTGCAATAACCGACCCAAGGGCTACATCCTTTTTTTCCTGTACCATAATAAAAATTAATGAAAGATTATAAGATTGAAAACAAACAATTTGTAATTCAATAAGTTTTGTCAAAAATACTCAAAGTATTTAGAATGAAAGCAGAATAAGGAATCTTTTTAGGGATCGATGCTTAATTTAGAATGATTGAAATTTGAGTATCTGTGATGGAAAGTATAATATGTGCCCAAGTACATATTTCTTTGAAAAATCGAAGATTTGCCTAGCACTGGAATAGGCGTGCAACAAAGCAAATAAGTTTTAAGACGATACAGCTAAATTATTTTTTGTTAAACGTTTTGCAATTAAAAATTAATGTTTACATTTGTTATATGTAATGAAGTTTAAATCAATTTAAGTAATCTATTATGAAAAAAGGAATTCTAGCTATCGTGTTTTGTATTTTTGTTGTATCTAATGGCTTTGCTCAGACAAAGCAAGAATCTATTAAACAATTGTTTCATATAATGAAAGCAGATTCTATGACTGAAAAAATGATCTCTTCAATAGTCACTTCCAGCTTAAGTCAGATGCAATTGAAGGATTCCGTTTCGCAAGTCCTTTTCAAAGAAAAAATGAATTCGTTGATGCTCGTTGTAAAAGATATAACAAATAGAATGCTGAATGAAGACATGGTTGTTTTATATGATAAATACTTCAGTCAGGATGAAATCAATGACTTTATTCATTTTTACAAATCGCCTTCAGGACAAAAATTGACAAATTTAACACCTGATATTACAAAAGAATTGATGACTGTTATGGTGCAAAAATACTTGCCTGAAATTACAAAAGCTACGACTGGAAAAATTTAAGAAAAGAAATAAACCAGCTGTTGACACTATATTTTTTTGTGTGAGACGCCTGTCTTCCTGAAAAAATTCTAACCAAATTACAATAAGAATGGAGTTGCACAAGTATTACCTTGCACAACTCCATTCTTATGTCTACCAACTATTTCCTACTTACTAGTATTCCGCTGGCATTTTCAATACTTCTTCATACGTAAATACTGGTCCGTCTTTACAAACATAGGTTTTACCAACGGTGCAATGTCCACATTTACCAACACCACATTTCATGCGATTCTCGAGAGTTGTGTATATATTGGCATTATCAAAGCCGTTTTTGCTTAAAATTGGCATTCCCATTTTGATCAGGATAGGAGGTCCGGCAACAATGGCTACCGCGTTTTCGCTTTTAGGTGGATTTTGTTCCAGGATAGTTGGTACAAAACCTACCTGTCCTTTCCACTCAGGAGTCTCACCTCCGGGGTCAACAGTCACATAAAGTTTTACATCCCCACGTTTTTCCCATTCTTCCAATTCTTCTTTATATACTAGATCATTCACCGAACGTGCTCCGTAATAAATGGTGATATCACCGAATTTCTCACGTTGATCCAGCAGATTCCATATCACACAACGCAATGGCGGCAGTGCAATACCACCGGTTACGAAGACAATGTTTTTGCCGTACCATTCTTCAATAGGAAAAGTATTTCCAAACGGGCCGCGTAAGCCGATTATGTCATTCAACTCGCAATTGGCTAATGCTTTGGTTACACGACCTGAACTTCGAAAAGTACATTCCAGATATCCTTCGCGAGTAGGAGAGGAGGCAATACAAAATGTGCTTTCACCTTCACCAAACACACCGTATTCTGCAAATTGTCCGGCTTTGAATGTGAACTTTTTCGCATCTGCTTCATCCACAAATTCCAACCGGTAGGTCTGAACAAGCGGAGCTTCTTCAACGATGTTGGCAATTCGCATTTTGTACGGGATATATTGATTCTTTGTTTCCATGGAAAAGTATTTAATTCATAATTAATAATTCATAATTCATAATTGCAAGGTGTTTTTGCTCTTTTGAATTATATTTTTGCTGTCTGATTTATATCACAAAACACTCAACACTCAACGCTCAATGCTTAATGCTTATTTGGTCACACTTAGGATGTTCTCAAAAATATTTAAATGAGCCGGACAAACCCTGATGCAACGCCCGCATCCTACACAACTTACTATGCCAAGGTTTTCGACTGAATATCTGAATTTGTGCATTAATCGTTGTCGACGACGTTCTGTCTGGTTGGTCTTTGGATTATGTCCCGAGTTATGCTTTGTAAACAGGCCAAAACCGCAGGCATCCCAGCAACGAAGGCGTAAACCCTTATTCTGTGTACCTTCGTCCTGAATGTCAAAACAAGTACAGGTAGGGCATGAAAACGCACAGGCACCACAACCAAAACACCCCATGGATTCGTTTTTCCATTCAGCACTGT
>Ga0302170_10000178_pt1 | contig 25615 bp, 26 predicted proteins | sample I_Fen_N2_1_FD_193492 | JGI IMG/M metagenome (GOLD analysis project Ga0302170, IMG submission 193492) | Peat permafrost microbial communities from Stordalen Mire near Abisko, Sweden - I_Fen_N2_1 | ecosystem: Environmental > Terrestrial > Soil > Wetlands > Permafrost | place: Sweden: Abisko...
TTAGATTTTAGTTGGTTTGTATCGCTCCTCAGATGACTTTATTAACTCCGCAGATGATTTTTTTTGCATTTTAGATGGCTTATATTGCTTCTCAGATTGCTTTATTAACTCCGCAGATGACTTTTTTCACATTTTAGATGGCTTATATTGCTCCTCAGATTGCTTTTTTGCTCCTCAGATTAGAAAAATATCATTTTAGATTGGAAGAATTACTCCTCAGATTGATTTTTTGCTCCTCAGATTAGAAAAATATCATTTTAGATTAGAAGAATTACTCCTCAGATTCATTTTTAAACCCTGCATTGGGATCCGATAATGCTTATGTGAGTAGCTATTTACTGGTAGTTCAAGTTGTTTTTGGAATATAAGAAAAGCGTTGTCCCGCAATTAAGTGGACAACGCTCTAAATCATTAAGTACTTATACTTATTTTATAAATCAATTGAACTGCGAACTATCAACTGTCAACTGTCAACTAATTTTACATACGATCCATATACCAACTCAATTCTTTTTCCAGCTTTTGGTATTTAAAGATATTGGTAATAATTTTCTGCAAACGCATAAAGGCCGTTTCGCTTTTTACTACATAATCGAAGGCCTTGTGGTGCATACATTCAACAGCAACGTCAATTTTATCTTGCTGCGACAGCATGATCACCGGAATGTCGGGGTTCAGGGCTTTTATTATATCGAGTGTATCGATGCCATTCATGGCGGTTTTATCGACGCTGTCCAGATAATAGTCGAGCACAATGATATCCGGTTTGTGTGATAAATTTTCCAGACATAGTTCACCCGTCACATAGGTTTCGATACTAAAATCGGCTCGTTCCAGGAAGTCAATCTCCAACGATCTCAGGAAAAGGGCATCATCATCGACCAGAAAAAGTTTTATTTTTTCGCTTTTCATCAGTTTTTACTTTTAATCATATTATATTCTTCTTCCAATTCCGTGCAGGCCTGACTGCAAATATTTCCAAGCTGTAAAACCATGTCTTGAATGCCTTCGGTTTGCAGCTCGGCGATGGCATAATCCTGTACTTTTCGAGCCATATTTTCAAAATCGACATTGATTCCCATGATGGAAAACGATGGAATCATTTTGTGTACGGCCGAGTGGAGACCGTTCCAGTCTTTTTCCTCCAGACTTCTTTTCATGGCACTGATGAGCGGTGGTGTTTGCTCCAGATAGAGCGAAATCATTTCCATCATCAACGCGGGGTTCGACTTGGTTCTGGTGTTGAGGTAACCCAGGTTAATACATCGTATGGCTTTTATATCGACTTCTATTTTTGTTTCTTTTTCAGGTATTTCTATCACTGCTGTTTTCTTAATAAGTCCTATTATTTTGGAATAAAGAATGCGTTCGTCAACGGGTTTTGCTATATAATCATTCATGCCTACGGCTTTGCACTTAGCCAGATCGACAGTGGTTACATCGGCCGTGAGGGCAATGATAGGAACATCGGAATGCATTACATTGCGAATATAATCGGTGGCTTCGAAACCGTTCATCTCGGGCATTTGAAGATCCATCAGCACCACGTCGTAGGTTTTGGTTTGCATTTTTTCGATGGCTATCTTTCCGTTGTCGGCAATGTCACGTTCGAATCCAAAATCGTCGAGCAAGGTTTTCATCAATAACTGATTGAGTGGAATATCTTCTACCACCAGCACTTTGAGATCTTTAATTTCCTCGTCGGGTTCATCTGTAATCATTTCTTCAGCCGCTTGTTCCTCGGTTTTCAGAAAATTGAGAACAAAACTAAAAGTTGAACCTTCGTTGAGCTTGCTCACCACCTGTATGCTTCCACCCTGCGACTCTACCAACTGCTTAACGATGGCCAGTCCAAGTCCGGTGCCGCCATACAAACGCGAAGTACCACTGGATGCCTGCTGGAAGTTTTCAAATATTCTTCCTATTTTTTCGTCCGAGATGCCAATGCCGGTATCTTTGATGGAAAACTGAACACCTACATTATTGTCGCTATTGGATAAGAGGTGCACGCTTACATATATTTTTCCTTGGGCTGTAAATTTTACAGCATTGCTTACCAGGTTGAGAATGATTTGGTGCAATCGCACCGGATCGCCCAGCAATACATCGGGAATGTTTTTATCATAATCAACTACCAACTTCAGATTTTTCTCCAAAATTTTGGTTTCGAACAAATGCAGCATGGCCGAGATGGAGGATTTCATTTTAAATGGTATTTTTTCGAACACCATTTTGCCCGAATCTACTTTGGCCAGATCGAGTATATCATTAATAAGAACAATCAGTGCGTCGCCACTCATTTTGATGGCCAACAAATATTCTTTTTGTTTGGCTGTGAGTTCCGATTTGAGCAGCACCTTTGTAAACCCGATGATGGCATTCATAGGGGTACGAATTTCGTGACTCATATTGGACAGGAACTGTTGCTTAGCCTTCACGGCTGTTTCGGCTATCTTGGTAGAGGTCTCGGCTTTATTCTTAGCTATCTCGGCTATCTCGGTTGCCATTTCGGCAAACACGATGGCTTCGTTCAGCTGGGTTTCTATCCTCTTCTGATCGGTAATATCGCGGGCCACTACCACCACTCCCTTCACATTTCCCTGATCGTCTTTATATACCGATCCGTTGAACAATACATCGGTGAGCTTTCCGTCGCGAATGGTGAGTGGGAAGTCGGCTACAAACCCGTTGGCAAATACATCGAGATATACTTCTTTTGCTTTTTCCGATTCGGTGAAATAGCCGAAGAAATCTGAGCCAATCATTTCCTCGCGCGTCAAGCCGGCAATATTTGCCGAGGCGTTATTCAGGTCGGTAATCTTTCCTTCCAGGTTAATGGTGAACAAGGGATCGCGACTGGCTTCGATAAGACTCCGTGCATATTCCGATGCCAGCTTTTGTGCCGTAACGTCGCGGGCCACAATGACCACTCCCAGCACATTTTCGTTTCCGTCTTTGTACACCGAACCATTAAAAAGTACATCAGTCAGTTTACCGTCTTTATGTCTGAGTGTAAGCGGTGAATCGGCAACCGACCCGTTGGCAAAAACTTCCTGATACACTTCACGTGCCATTTGTGGCTCGGTAAAGTAATCGAAAAAGTCTGTTCCGGTCAGTTCTTCGCGCATTAGTCCGGTTATATTCACCAGCGCTTCGTTCATGTCCGTTATTTTTCCTTCAATATTAATGGTAATTAAAGGATCCAGACTGGCTTCAATAAGACTCAACGAATATTGCGAAGCTAGTTTCAACGAATAACTGAAAGCTTCGAGCTCCTTTGTTGCAGTTTCGCGTCTTTCTTTCTCTTCTGCTTGATAAACAAGTTCTTTATCGGCTATGATTAACTCTGCTGCACGCTTTTCTTTCTCCTCAGCCTGATAAACCAGTTCTTTATCGGCTATGACTAATTCCGCTGCACGTTTTTCTTTCTCTTCTGTCTGATAAATAAGTTCTTTATCGGCTATAACTAACTCAGCAGCGCGTTTCTCTTTCTCTTCTGTCTGATAAACAAGTTCTTTATCAGCTATTCTTAATTCGGCGGCACGCTTTTCTTTCTCTCCTGTTTGATAAACAAGTTCTTTATCAGCTATTCTTAATTCGGCTGCACGCTTTTCTTTTTCTTCATTTTGGAATACAAGCTCTTTATTGGCCAGTATCAATTCGGCTGCACGTTTCTCTTTCTCATTATTCTGAAACACCAGCTCTTTATTAGCAATAATCAATTCGGCTGCACGTTTCTCTTTCTCATCATTCTGAAAAGCCAGTTCTTTATTGGCCAAAATTAATTCGGCGGCTCGCTTTTCTTTCTCATCATTCTGAAAAACCAGTTCTTTGTTAGCTATAATTAATTCGGCTGCACGTTTCTCTTTTTCTTCATTCTGAAAAGCCAGTTTTTTGTTGGCATTTCGCAATTCAATAGCCCACTTTTGTTCTTCAATATTTCTTGCTACCAATACAGCTCCAAGTACATTTCCATCTAAATCTTTGTATACCGAACCGTTGAAAAGTACATCGGTCAGTTTTTTGTTTTTGCCACAGAACGTTAACGGAAAATCTATTACAGAACCATTGGCAAACACTTGTTTGTAAACATCTTTAGCTTTTTCAGTATCTGTAAAATAGAAAAAGAAATCGGTACCTATCAGCTTTTCACGCTCAACACCCGTGATAGTTACTTTCGCCTGATTCACATCCGTGATCTTTCCATTGATATCAATGGTAATCAGCGGATCAAGACTGGCTTCTATTAAGCTACTGGCATATTGAGATTCGTGCGTTTTAGTTCTTTGCATATTTTGATGCCCCCTAAATCCCCCTTAGGAGACTTTTTAAAGACCTGTTTTAGTTTATTTCTTTAGGTTCGAATGTTTTTATCAGAGATACTTCTTCTTTAAGTCCCCCATGGGGGATTTAGGGGGCTAAATATCTTCAATCTGATTTCTGCGTTTGACTTTCATCTGCTTAAAATGCGAAGGCGAAAGCCCTGTGACTTTCTTAAACTGATTAGAAAGGTGAGCCACACTGCTATAGTTCATCTTCCAGGCAATTTCCGTTATATTTAATTCGTCGTAGATGATTAATTCTTTTATTCGTTCTATTTTATGATTTATGATAAAATGTTCGATAGTAGTTCCCTGTACTTCCGAGAACAGATTAGCCAGGTAGGTGTAATCATGCTTAAGCTTCTCGCTCAGATAATCGGAAAAATTCACCTTGATAGGTTCGTCCGAGTAATGCACCATTTCTATGATTGCATTTTTTATTTTCTCAATTAAAACGGCTCGCTTGTCGTCCATCAGTTCCAGTCCGGCTTCGAGTAGTCCGGCTTTCAGTTCTTCACGCTGCTCCACGTTAAGGCTTTCCATCACCTCCACTTCACCCAATTCGACAACTATAAAATGGAGACCAAGCTTCTTCAACTCTTCTTTCACCGCCATTTTACAGCGGGTGCTCACCATATATTTAATATATAATTTCAAAATAGATTGTTTTAAAAGATACGTGTGTAAAGATACGCCACTTTACTCCTGAATTATTACAAAACTCTAAAAATAAGTTACATAATTCCCACATTTATTGCTAATAAACAGCCGAAATGTCCGATGTGTGAATCTTACAACTTATTTTCAAAATTATACAACTATCAGCATGCTATCCCTGCCTAAATTTGTATCAACTAAAATTCACGTTGAAATGAAAATAAACATCCCTGTTTCAAAAGCAAGGCAACTGGCTTTGCATCAAACCATGAAGTTAAGCGAAGGCACTCTGGCTAAAACAGCTATTGCAAATAACTTCCTGACCGATTTTGCCGATGTTCTGCTCTTTATCCATCATTTTGTAAAAGAAACTTTTTCGCGAAAATTCGAAGTAAAGGAATTCTTTCGCCAGTGTTTTGCCATAGGTTATAAATCGCTGCCACTTATATCGGTCACCGGTTTTATTATGGGTTTTGTACTCACCATTCAGTCCCGTCCGGCACTTGTTCGCTTTGGTGCAGATACCATGCTGCCCGGCATGGTGGCCGTATCGTTGATTCGGGAAATGGGACCGGTTATAACAGCACTTATCTGTGCCGGAAAAATAGCTTCGGGCATGGGTGCCGAACTGGGAAGCATGAAAGTAACCGAACAGATTGAAGCAATGGAAGTATCGTCCACACATCCCATTCGCTTTCTGGTTGTTACCAGAGTATGGGCCGCTACCTGGATGATTCCTCTTCTGATTCTCTATGCCGATGGACTTGGTATCATTGGCAGTTGGTTTGGCGCCAATATAAAAGGTGATGTATCACTCGTATTGTTTTTCTCGCAAGCATTTAGTCATATAGGATTTATTGATTTGTTACCTGCTGTAGTAAAGTCATTCTTTTTCGGAATAGTTATCGGATTGGTGGGATGCTATAAGGGATATAATGCCGGACGTGGAACAGAGAGTGTGGGAAAAGCCGCAAACTCAGCTGTGGTGTTAGCATCTTTGCTGATATTAATAGTAGATATGATTGCCGTACAAATAACTGATATGATACCGGTATGAAAACAGAAGAAACAAAATTGGTACTCAAGAAACCGGAAAAAGCAGCAAGCAGAGAAACTGTTATTGAAATAACCAACCTGTGTAAATCTTTCGGAACACAGGAAGTGCTGAAAAACTTTTCGATGAAACTATACAATGGCGAAAACCTGGTAGTACTGGGTAAGTCGGGAAGTGGAAAGTCGGTGCTTATCAAATGTATCGTCGGGTTGCTCCGTGCGGACAGCGGAAGCATTAAAGTATTTAATCAGGATGTTACGTCTTTAAATATGAAAGACATGGACAAGGTTCGTCAGAAGATCGGTTTTCTGTTTCAGAGTGGAGCTTTGTACGATTCGATGACAGTGAAGGAAAATCTGGAATTTCCGTTGCGCAGAGTGAAGGATCATCTAAAACAAAAAGATATTGACGCTAAAACAAAAGAAGTACTGGAGAATGTAGGCCTGGCAGATGCTCTGGATAAAATGCCCTCGCAACTATCAGGAGGTATGCGTAAGCGAATCAGTCTGGCCCGGACCATAGTTGTCGACCCCATGATTATTTTGTATGACGAACCTACTACCGGACTTGATCCCGTTACATCCGAAGAGATCAGTTTGCTTATCAATGATGTTCAGAAGAAATACAAAGCCTCTTCAATCATCATCACACACGACATTGAATGTGCCCGCACCACTGCCAACCGGATTATCATGTTGCAAGACGGTGAAGTTTATGCCGAAGGCAGTATGGCAGAGTTTGAAAAGTCAACTGATAAGGTTATTGAGGCATTCTTTAAATAAAAAGTCTGATGTGATAATGTGGTGATGTGATGATGTGTTGATTTGATAATTTGATAATTTGATAATGAATGATAAGACCATTTTATAATTTAGAAATCAGATCATCTTTCAATAGATTAAGCTAAGCTTTAAACCCTTTTTAAATTTAATTTCAACATATCACCTAATCAACACATCAGTAATCACACATCAATACATCATCATATCAACTAATCAACATATCATCATATTATCACATCAACTAATCATCACACATCAATAATTATGGACACACATACTCAGAAATTTAAAATTCGTTTAGGGCTTTTTGTAGCCGGAGGTTTAGCCTTGTTTGTTATCGCGGTATTTATTATCGGAAAACAAAAAAATCTGTTTAATCCTGTTTTCAAAATCACATCCACTTTTCATAATGTAGGTGGATTGCAGATTGGAAATAATGTCCGCTTTTCGGGCATCAATGTAGGAACCGTCGATAATATCGTTATCATAAACGATTCTACCGTGCGAACCGATTTAATTATCAAAGAAGAAGTACGTCAGTTTATCAAATCCGACTGTAAAGTAGCTATAGGTTCCGAAGGAATTATCGGCGACAAGCTAGTCACCATTTCTCAGGGAAGTGACGAGGCACCGTTGGTCAAAGAAGGTCAGCAACTGAGATCGAGTGAACCGGTAGAGACCGATGCTATCATGGCAGGTTTACGCGTTACTGTTGGCAATGCCGAAGTTATCACTCAGCAACTGGCTGAAATCATGACAAAGATAAATACTGGTAAAGGTACTCTCGGTCGATTGATTCAGGATAAAACCCTTGCCGAGAATCTGAACAAAACTGTTCTGAATCTGAAGAAGAGTTCGAAGAGCCTGGATGAAAATATGACGGCAGCTAAACATAACTTCTTCCTGAAAGGCTATTTTAATAAGAAAGCCAAGAAAGCTGCCCAAAAGAAAGAAGATGCCAAGAAGGCAGCAGAAGAGAAATCGAAAAAATAAATGGGGGGGGTATTGTAAAAATGACGCATGTTTGTAAAAACAACGCGTATTTGTAGAGACAAGGCATGCCTTGTCTCTACCATTAACCATTAACCGTTAGCCGTTACAATAAAACCAATAATAATTTGATTATTCGTTTTTCATCGACACCGGTTGCCCCGTGGCTTCCAACACATTCCACCACAATTCATCACAGCTGTTTATCTTCTTTTGTTCAGCCACCGCTACGGGAATAGGCAATAAGGTGAATAAATGATTCCAATGCCCCACTACAAAGTCTGTTTTACCCGCCATAGCTGCATGAACTGCATTTTGAGCTAGTACCGCACAGAACTTACTATCGTTAGCATTGGCCGGAGCACTTCGGATTATATAACTCGGATCGATGTATTTGATGGTAACCGGAATATTATGCTCCCGAAAATCCGCAGCAATCTTTTCTTTCAGATAAATGCCAATGTCTTTGTTTTTGAGATTGCCGGAAGCATCGCTTTCAAAACTTTCACCGGCAAAAAACTGTTGCCCGGCACCTTCGGCTACTACAATAAGAGCGTGATGACGTCTGTCTACGCGTTTACGTAATGCCTGTAAAAAACCTTTAGGACCTTCTAAATCAAAATCCATTTCGGGAACCAACACAAAGTTGGCCTCCTGAATAGACAGAGCAGCGTAAGCAGCAATAAATCCCGAGTTACGCCCCATCAGTTTTAAAATAGCTATTCCATTATAAACGCCACGGGCTTCGTTGTGCGCATCCAGAATAATTTTGTTTGCGATACTAAAAGCCGTTTCGAATCCAAATGATTTATCAATCATATTAATATCGTTGTCGATGGTTTTGGGAATTCCGGCAATGCAGATATTTAGCTTGCGACGCAGAATCTCTTCGTGAATGGCATGTGCACCACGTAGCGTTCCATCGCCACCTATGCAGAACAATATATCTACATTCAGCTCACTCAGTTTATCAACGATGGCTGCCATATTCTGTGCACCACGCGACGAGCCCAATACCGTGCCTCCAAACAAATGAATTGTATCTACACTATCAGGAGTCAGTTCAACAACCGGATAATTATAGCTATCAATAAAACCTGCAAAGCCATACTGAATACCTATAATCTGATTCACCTCATAGCGGTAATAAAGCTGATTTACCAACCCACGAATCACATTGTTTATTCCTGGACACAAACCTCCACAAGTTACAATGGCAACTTTCGTTTTGGATGGATCGAAATAAAGAAACTTATGAGGACCAGCCTTCTCCGCTGAGACCGGAAGGATGCCCGTGTTTATACATTTCTTCAATTTATCCAATGATGATTCCAGTAAAACCCTGTCATTTTCTGTAAACTGAAAAGATAAAATAGGAGAAGGATCTGTTGGGGTTAAAGGTGATTTTAGGGTTCCTTTTCCCAGTACTTTTACTTCAAAATCTTCGTGTGTCATGATACGTATTTATAATGTTCAACAAACGTACGGCATTTAAAATAAATCAAGCCATAAAAGAAGAAAGTATTATTCTCTTTTTCTGGCTTGCAATATTAGAAACACACCAAAAACCATGGCGGCTATTCCCACAAATGGTGACCAGCTAAAATATTCCGGTTGAGTCCGGGTCAATTCAAGTGCCCCTACTTTTATTATTTCATTGCGGGTAAAAAAACTGATGGAACTAAAGACTGTGAACGCTAATCCCAAAATCATTATTAAAAGACCTATTATTTTCATTGTTTATTAGTTACGAGGAATGAATTACGAGTTACAAGGTGTTAGTTACAAGGAATGAGAGATGAGTAGTTAGATACCAAGAACCAGTTACAAGTTAACTTACTCAACAACTTACTGCTTACCGCTTACTGCTTACCGCTTATTTATAATAATCCAGCACAAAATCATGTATTTGAAACTCCGTCATTATATTGGTATTTACAAGCTCTATCTTTGTATTTTTGAAATGATGGTCAGCTTCCAGAAGCTTATACAACCCTTCTTTAGTCCCGACCGGACCAAACAAAACTACTTGTTGGTAGTTTCGGATAATGTCACCCAATTCTTTATAATAAGCCCAATGATGCCACTGCTCATCTGTACTTTTAAAAAGTACACTATAGCTATAATCAATATATTCTTCATTTTCTCTCGATCTGAATACTATATTTCTTGAAACAATCATATGGTTGTAAAGCTCCATCAACAAAGCGTTTGTATCATCCATAAAAATGGCCAGTTGTTTTATCTTTATCATAGTTTTGCTTATTTTATTGATATTATCCGAAAAAACCAATTGCCGCCCTCAGCCACACCTTTCGGAATTATTGGTAAGAAACGGCAACTGATACTTAGTGAACACCATTTTCAATCGCTCTTAAATAATATCCGACCTTATTTTCTTTCTGATGATACAGCATCCGGAACTTTTGCCTGTTCCACCTTGATTTGCTGTTTTACAGGCTTACGCTGCTTAGGCGTATTATTCCTGGCTTTATTCGCTGGCTGATTTTGTCTGATTTGCGGTTTATTCTGAACAGCTGCCGGAGTATTTTGCTGTACCGGTTTATTGTTGGGCTGTTGGTTTACATTCCGTTGTTGTGGCTGATTATTATTTTGTGGAGTAACATTCCGTTGCTGAACCGGTGTATTTTGGACCGGTTGCGCAGGTTTATTTTGAGGAACCACTACAGGTTGTTTATCAGGTCTCGTATTATCAGCCGGAGTTGATTTTACCGGTTGCGCAGGTTGAGCATTATTCTGCATATTGACACTGTTAGGTTGTCTTATAGGTCTGTTTACATTCGTCGGTGCTTGTCTTGGTTGTTCTATCGTTCTGATCTTTTGACTTTCAACTGCAGGTACCGTTCTGTTTTCTCTATTTTGATTATTATCTTGCTGGTTCCTGTTGGGTTGCTGAACCTGAGGAACATTGTTGTTCTGTGGAACTACCCGATTTGCAGGTGGCGTAACTTGTCTGTTATCCGGTGTTCCAACCTGATTCTGATTAGATGCATTTCGGACTGGTCTACGTTTCACATCCCTTATATCTGTTACTTTTGTTGGAGCATTTTGTTGTCCGCTATTTCTTTTTTGAATCTCAGGACGGTAAATACGCAATTGACCATTATTTATTTCTTGTCCCGGCTTATTGTTTTCCTGAATGCTTAGTGGTCTGATAGTTCTTCCGGTTGCACTTTGTACAGATTCTCTTGTAGGACCTGAAACATAGGTCGTATGTCGGCTTCTGTCAATGTAAGTGGTATTGATTACAGTTGAGTTACGCACAATTCTGTTACGATCAGAACTATTGACATAATAGTTCTGAATATCTGTTCTTTCAAAATCATTGTTTTGCACAAATAACCAATGGTCATTATTACTGTCATACGACCGGCCAAAACTCATACTGACGCTAACACCCGGTTCCATGGGAGACCAACCATAATAACCATCAGCCTGACGCCAGTTTACCCATGCCGGACCCCATTCATTATCAGGTATCCAAAACCAGCCAAATGAATTGGCATAACTCCAGCGACCATAATGAAATGTTGCCCATCCCCAGATATAATCCGATGCCCATGTCCATCCGTATTCTGTCAAAACCCAATGACCGTCGGTGGAATAAGGCACAAAATCTGCTCCGGCATCAGGAATCCAGACATACCCATAATTACTATAATCAATCCACTGACCATACGGGCTTAGTTGATCATAAAATACCTGAAAGCTGACATTTGTCTGTTGAGCTTCCGTTTGTCGGGGTAATATTACACACGACGTTGTAAATAGAAGGAATAACGTGAAAAGTCTGATGTTTGATTTCATAATGGAGAAAGTTAGTAGTGAGTAGTGGGTAGGCTTTAGTTAGTAGTCGGTAGTTAGTAGTCGGTAGTTAGTAGTCGGTAGTTAGTAGTCGGTAGTAAGTAGTCGGTAGTCGGTAGTAATTAGTTCGTAGTTAGTGATTAGTTGGTTATTGCTTTCTATAATTTCAATTACTTACTACCCCACTTCCAACTACTTACTACCCCACTTCCAACTACCTACTACCTACTACCTACTACTTACTACTTACCGCTTACCACTTACCGCTATTTTACTGATTCAACAATTTATACAATTCATTCAAATCGGGTGACAAAATAATTTCAGTTCTACGATTGTCCGCACGTTGTTCTGCAGTGTCATTGGCTTTCAATGGGTGAAATTCACCTTTACCGGAAGCAGTAATACGACGTGAATCAAAGCCATTGTCATTAGTCAAAATTCGTACAATTGAAGTTGCACGGGCCGTACTCAAATCCCAGTTATCTTTAAACAGTTTTGTTCTGATAGGAACATTATCGGTATGACCTTCAATCATTACTGTAATATCTTTAGTGCTGTTCAATACCAGTGCCAACGATTTAAGTGCCGAAACACCCTGAGGGTTTACCACATCGCTGCCCGATTTGAAAAGTAATTTCTCCTGAAGCGAAACATAAACACTGCCATCCTTGATCTGCACCGACAATTCATCGGTTTTATATTTCATCAATGCATCTGAAATTGTATTTTTCAGTTTACTCATCACATCTTTTTGTGCCTGCATCATGTTTTGAAGTGTTTTCAATCTGTTTGCTTGTTCGGCAATAGTCATTTTTGAGGCCGAAGAAAGTGCATTCAGGTCACCGGTTACGGAAGCATTTTCACTTTGCAGAGCCGATTTATCTGCCCGGAGTTTTTCTACCAGATTCGTACATGAACTTAGTTGCGTGTGCGTGTCCGAACTGTCTTTTTGCAATTGATCTACATGATAACGTGATGCTACCAGTTTTTTACCCGGTCCGCACGAAGTCAACAATACGCAAAGAATGAGCGTTGAGAAGGAAAGAATGTAATTAGTTTTTTTCATTTTTGTTCGTTTTAAATATGAATTCTAATTTTACAAAGTTCTGCAACTTTAAAGACATTATTGTTACATAAATCTGTCTATAAATTATATAATTCACACCTTTTCATCCTGTTGCCACTGGTTTGTGTCTGTGCCAAATAAATACTCATCACTCAGTTACAACAAACCCTCAAAGTACATAATGCTTTGAGGGTTTCCTATTTTGTTTAATTCAAGATCAGGTTCGGTTATCGTGATTATCGATGATCATTATCAATAACTATAACTGCTTTAGGATGATCTTCATCATGTCGGTCATGTCGGTGAAACATACCCCTTCGGTGGTGTTCACCGTTTTCGGTATGTCGACTAACTTCGCACGATGTCATACCGGCTAAAATCAGCGAAAGAAATAAAATTGTTACTACGGTTCTAAGCTTTTGCATATCATTTATATTTTATACAAAGTTCGCACTATCCGGTCATCCGTATGTTACACAATTATTGGAATGTCTTACATCATTCACAGATCGGAAAAATTCTCCGCTTCTCTCCCACTTGTAATAGTTTTGTTTATTAATATTTTTTGTTTTTTCTGCACCTGCATCTGTTTCTCCTCCATCTGCATCGTTTTATTCTGCATCGTTTTATCCTGCAATTGCATTATTTTATCCTGCAATTGCATTATTTTATCCTGCACCTGCATCTGTTTCTCCTGCATCTGCATCGTTTTAGCCTGTATCGTTTTATTCTGCATATGTATCGTTTTAGCCTAAGAAAATGCTATTTCTTATTGCCAACTTAATCAGCAACCTGCCAATCAGTAGTTGAGAAATAGTTTGTCGGATTTACGTATCCATAGGATACGCATATATGTATGTTATTGTCCGTAGGGACATTCACAGTTTTCATGTTTATCCTCTCGGGGAATTGATTAAGGATATTTTCTTCTTCTATTGATATGTATTCCCGTTCGACTCAGTTGTAGGAGGATTCTTTGATGAAGAATTCAAGGACGCTATAAAACCTCTCCCTTATCAACTCAAACCAATAAATCAAATTTTAAACCAAACGTTTAGGACACTATTTATCTTTGACAACGTATTCGTTTTTGTCCATAACTTTTCTTTTAAGAATAAATGGATTGTCTTCGGATGGATCTGGCTTTTTCAACTTTCGTATAAGAATTATGCCTCAATTTTATTAAAAGCCCAGGTACCGATGATGCCAAGCAAAATGATAACTATAGCGATAACTCCGATGTCAGTCGTTAAATTGGTCTCTACTCCGCTGATTAGATACCTTAGCAAACGTACGCAATACTCATAGGGATTCAACTTAATAATGTATTGCAATGCTATAGGGTAATTCTTTACTGAAAAGAATCCGCTTGACAAGAACATCATTGGCATCATAAGCAAGTTCATGATAGACGGGAATGAATTCATATCGTCAAACTTTGTAGCAAGCACAGTGCCCAGTAAACTAAAAAGTAGGGCAACTACAAATATGGTAAAAATGACAAAAGGAAAGAGTGCCCAGTTCTCGATCCTAAATCCCAAAAAGTAACCCAAAAACAAGATCGCTATTCCCTGGAGCAAGCTGGTAGTAGCTCCACCCAGGCATCGGCCAAAAAGCAACTGCATCCTTGATACAGGTGCCACGAGTGTTTCTTTCAGAAAGCCGAACTTCTTGTCCCAGATCAGTGAAGTACCTGACATGGTGGCATTCATCAGGACGGTCATTCCTACAATTCCGGGGATCAGGTACTGAATATAACTGACCCCATCAAGATTTTTAAAACTGCTCCCAAAGCCATATCCAAAAGCAATCAGATACAGAAAGGGTTGTGCCAGAGAAACGAACAATCGCTGTTTGTTCCTAAAAAAATCTATTACCTGGCGGTGCCACATAACGGATAATGCCGAATTTATCATAGCTTAAAGTTTTTCATTTTAAGTGAATCATCTGCTCTTTGCTCCCTTATTTTATTGCCAGTCAATTTGAGGAAGGCTTCTTCTAACGAAACGGTATCGGTAGATTTATAGATTTCCTCTGGTGTCCCTATTGTCAATATTTTCCCGTGATCGATAATGGCGATCTTGGTAGCTATCTTTTCCACTTCGTCCATGTTGTGTGTCGTTAGAAATATGGTAAGCCCCATTGTTTTGTTCGCTTCTTTCACATGGTCCCAAAGAAAGCTGCGAGTCTGTACATCAAGGCCAATGGTAGGCTCATCCAGAAACAAAACCTTTGGGTCATGCAGCATACCACGGACTATTTCTACCCTTCTGCGCATTCCCCCTGAAAAGTTTCGGACAAATTCATCTTTCCTGCTAAGAAGGCCTATAGAATCCAGCAGCTTTTCGATCTTCTGCTTCCTTTCAGCAGGCGGAATCTTATACAATACAGCGTGATAGTAGAGGTTTTCGTAAGCTGTAAGATCTTCATCTAAGGTGGAGTCCTGAAAAACGATCCCTATCGATTCACGTACCTGCATTTTCTCTTTGGTCACATCAAAACCATTAATCTTTACTTGTCCGCTGGAGGGACTTGTTATCGTTGTCATTATTTTAATGCATGTGGATTTTCCTGCTCCATTGGGGCCCAGAAAAGCGAAAATATCATTTTCATCCACTGAAAAGCTGATGTGGTCTACAGCGATAAAATCTCCGAATTTTTTGGTAAGGTCGACAACCTCTATCATCTTTTTCATATTATCTCTGTTATATTGTTTAAAATCTCAGCTTAAATCTAGCAGTTCTGAATATCGTTTTCTATCAAATTTGTCTTTGGTGAAAGTTAAACCAGTCTGAGCAATCGAATTAATCCTTTTTGCTATTGTCAACCAATGGGCTGGAATCTGTTTATTCTCTTTTTCAATATTAGCGGAATCGTGTTTTTTAATGAGCCATAACTCATAGTTCATAACTAATCTCCCCTATTTTTCCAACGAAATCAACGTACTCTTCTCTTTCTGCCTACGCGTAGGAACGATTAAAATCGGAATTTTCGTTTGTTGCAACACCTCGTTCGTAACTCTTCCCATCACTATTTCTTCCAGCCATTTAGTACTATGTGACCCCATGATAATCATATCAACAGCCATATCGTTGGCTGTGTGTAATATCGATTCTGCAAAATCACCTTCCTTTACAATCGTCTGAATCATATTATCACCCAGAAAGAGTTTCGATTTTTCTACAAAATCCTGCGAAGCCTGTTTCATATCATGCACAGTATCGAGTTTCAACGGATCCATTTTCAGATACGTCAACGAATAGGTTACTAAATTGATTATCACATGTAGCAGTATGATTTCAGCATCCATCGCTTTGGCAATGTCAAACCCCACTTCGGCTACTTTCAACGAAGTAGGATCATAATCCAACGCAATAAGCACTTTCTTTTTAGTGGCAATATTCATATTGGTAGTTTTTTTAGTGGAACTAATCAGAACATAATTGTCAAGAGAGTACATTACCCCCAGATTGGTGCAACGCTTACCGGTCCGGGCCTTCTTCATCCAGATCGTCATGATCATCGCCACCCAGGCTATAATAGTTGTTTTCTTCATCTTCGTCGCCTGTTTTTTCCGCCTCATCATCCAACTCCGAGCCCGGAACGTCCAGTTCACCATCCGACGTAACACCTTTTAGTTTGGCCGTTTCTTCCGGATCAATCTCTTTCTCTTCTTTTTCCTGACTATAAAAATCTTCACTTTCAGGATAAGTAGGATATCCGGGTAAAATAATCTTTTTATCACCCTCTTGTTTCACAAGTGGATAGTCTTTTTTGCTTAGCTTTTCCATATACGTTGTATTTTAATGAAAACAGTATTTTCCCGAAGTAAATCAGGACTCTTCTATTACTTTTTTACTTTCTTCATACTCTTCTTTTGTTATTTCTCCGGAAGCAAACCTTCCTTTCAAAATGTCGAGTGGCGAGTCCTTTTTCCGTTTCTGACCGGGAATGTCATAGGGCACAGCAAAAATCCATATAATTAGAAAAAACCAAATGATCCACCAAATGAGATCCATTCCACCGAAATAATAACCTTGATACATAACTTTATATTTTAAAAGTAAATAATTCGTTTTTTATTTAAATCGTTTTTTCTAAGCTACTAAGTAGTTACAAGTAAACAGTTACGAGTTACATGACTGTTTATATGAATTTTACTTTCAGAAAACAGATCGTTGAATATTATTACTTATCTGTAGAAACTTAGAATTAAATGATCAGCATAAACAAAAGATAAAGTTTTCTTCCGTTTATTAGTGTATGAAACTTATTGATAATCCACAGTCAACTCATTGTCCACACCTAAAACTCCGGGGGCATTCCAGGCTATCCGGCTTGCTTCATCCTTCTGGTACCATGAATGAACTGTTCCATTCAATTTCACTTTATTTTCTGAAACAGAAACCAGAATATGCTTGCCTTCTAACGACCAATTTCGGTTTAGAGCTTTTTCTACATCCTCTTTTTCCACTTTGGCAATTCTTTCTGATTTAATGCTAATGTTGTTTGTCACCCATTTAACGTCAGTAAGATTCGTTGCCACTTTTTTTGCAGCCTCTTTCTGATAGTTCCAGCTAAGTTCACCCTCCAGCGTAACCCATCCGGCTTCAACTTTTACTTGTATTTTATCTTTTGGAATTTCACTATTCCATTTTAATGCGTTCAATACTTCTGAAGCTATTTCACCGTCACTCATTTTTCCTGAATTACCTGAGTTTATTTCAATTTTTTCGACCACAGCTTTTACACCTGCCACCTTTTTAGCGGCATCTTCGGCTTCCGATTTCTTTATAAAAGTATCAACTGTTCCTGTGAGAGTTATCACTCCATCTTTTGCTGTAACACCAATCTCAGCAGCATTCAACAACGGTTCCCATTTGATGGAATCCTGAACGTCTTTTTGTAAAACTTCATTTGTTTTCATTCTAATTGTTTTATACTGTAAAACGATTCCCACAGCACCGCAAAGTTCAGCATATATCAACCAACCAAATTACACAATTTTTTAAAAAAGTTGCATATTTCACAGGTTCCACGAATAACTTAGCAGTTACAAGTAAATAGTTACGAGTTACAAGGCCATTGATCTGAATATTGGTTAGAAAAAAACAGATCGTTGATTACTCAAGAACTAGTTACAAGTAAATAGTTACGAGTTACAAGGCCATTGATCTGAATATTGGTCAGAAAAAAACAGATCGTTGATTACTCAAGAAATAGTTACAAGTAAATAGTTACGAGTTACAAGACGTTGATCTGAATATTGGTTAGAAAAAAACAGATCGTTGATTACTCAAGAAATAGTTACAAGTAAATAGTTACGAGTTACAAGACGTTGATCTGAATATTGGTTAGAAAAAAACAGATCGTTGATTACTCAAGAAATAGTTACAAGTAAATAGTTACGAGTTACAAGACCGTTGATCTGAATATTGGTTAGAAAAAAACAGATCGTTGATTACTCAAAAAATATCAACTACTACTTTCTACTTACCTCTTGCCTCCTACCACTTTCTATCGACCACTTACCCATTACTTACTACCGACTTCCCACTACCCACTACCGACTACTGACTTCCCACTACCGACTACTGACTTCCCACTACCGACTACTTACTACCAACTACCGACCGTGTCAGCGTCGTTACAGATCATGTCAGCGTCATCACAGATCGTGTCAGCATCGTTACAGACCGTGTCAGTATCGTTACAGATCGTGTCAGCATCGTCCCAGATCGTGTCAGCATCGTTACAGATCGTGTTAGCGTCGTCCCAAATCATGTCAGCATCGTATACACATACTGCCTGTATCGTTCCAAACCACTGATCACTAATCACTAATCGTTAACCACTAACAATTTACCATTGACAATTAATCATTATTCCCTCTTATTTCATCAAAAAACGGAGTACACTTATCCTCCACACATTTTGCAGCATAAAGATAAAGTGCAGCACTCCAGGTTTGCCAGTCTTGTCCCATCGGTTTACCATCCTGTGCTTTTATCCACTCATTAAATCCGAATCCGAATTCAGCTTTGTCGGTGCGCGCCATTTTCACAAATTGCGTGAGCACATCCAGTTTTTCTTTGGCAAGGCTGTATTTTTTGGCCGCAACCAAAGCTGCAATATAGATACCACTGATAAAAGGCCAGATACCACCGTTGTGATAATCGCCCGGATTGTTGTATTCCGAGTAACGTTCGTTCCATTCCGGATCGGTAGATTTTACATAAGGAAAAAAGTTAGGAGGCAATCCCACCACCAGTTCTCCTTTGGCACGCATAGCAGCACATTCCTCTTCAATCCACAAAATCATTTCGCTGGCTCTGGCCGGTGACGCTATTCCCGACAAAATAGCCAGACTGTTACCCAATAAATCAAAACGTTCGCTGCTTAGAATCTTGTACGACCACATGGCGTAGTACGGTTTATGTTTTACCACTAGCCCTGTATGTACATGACGATGGATTGTTCCTCCCGTGATGGTGAATTTACTCATCTCATCCAGCATATGCTCTGCCCGATCATTCAACCCAAACAACCGCAGATAGCTATAAACAACCGTGTTTACAAACAATCCGTAACCCAGCACCCATTGCTCATCGCGCCAGTCGCTGGTAGGTTGCTGCGCCACCATGTATCGGTCCGACGGACTTTGATATTCCATCCAGACAAGGGCTTTTTCAACCGCTTCGTGCAAAAATTCCGCTTCGCCGCTTTGTTTTCGGAAAATACTCACTCCCAACAAAAACAAAGGAGTGGTATCGCTCGAACCCCGATCTTCACTATCATGAACCAGCGACGGAATATGTCCGTGTTCACTCTGATTCTTAGCCAGCGTTTCCAATACCCGACGAATGCTGTCCAGCAACTTTTGGTTGCCGCTGACAGCAATTCCGAAAATAGAAAACATCAAATCACGCGTATACGGTTCAGGATATCCCCAACCCGCCGTGCGTGGCAGTCCCATATAAGGACCATGAGCATTATGAAGCAACACTTCCAGTGCCGCTTTCTTTGCATCTTCAATTTCCTGATTATTTATTTTCATAAGTTTAATGTGATAATGTGTTGATATGATAATGTGATGATATTTCGATAAAGAGGTGATGTGATGATATGTTGATGAGATGATGAGATGATGTGATGATGAGATGATGTGATGATTTGGTGATTTGGTGATGTGATGATCTAATGATGTGTTAGTATGACGAAGTGATAATGGTTGATATGGTGATGAGTTTATGTGATGATGTATCGAGTTTTGATGCTGTAATTAATCATCACATTACCGCATCACCGCATCACCACATCACCGCATCATCAAATCACCAAATCATCACATCATCACATCATCTCATCATCACATCACTCTATCCCCAACCTCTCACTCATAATCCGAAGAAACTTCTTAGCCACCACACGGTAGTCGAAGTTAGCCACCACACGTTCATGACCGGCTTTACCCAGTTTATCACGCAAAGAAGCATCGTTCATCAGCAGTTCCATGTAGTTGGCAATGTCCGGCACATCGGCACGGTAATCCACAATGCGTGGCGTATCAAACACCACTTTATGTCCCTCCTCAAATCCGGCGGCAGCACCCAGTATTACTTCGTTCACCACTATTTTCTGTGCCACTCCTGCCAGCAAAGCCGTTTCGCCATGCACCAGCGTGTCCAGCATTCCCATAGCATTTATGCTCAACACCGGTTTACCGCAAGCTCCTGCTTCCACCTGTGGCATCCCGAAACCTTCCAGTCGCGATGGAGCCGCATAAATATCGCAGGCACCCAGCAGATAAGGCATAAATGTTCGCGAAATAGTATTGACAGCATAAATAACTTTCTTTTCAATGCCCAGACTCTCGGCCAATTCCTCGTCGGATGCATCTTGAATATTGGTACGTTGTTGTGGCCATACTTTACAAACGTATTTCCATTTCGGAACCTTGTTGTCAATAATGGCCAGTGCCTTCATCACTTCCTGACCACCCTTCGAAGCAGCATCACCACCCACGGTGAGGATCATCAGTTCATCCGGTGTTATACCCAATGCTTCACGCACAGCTACAATCTTCGGGTCATCCTTGCTGTAAGGCTTAAACGTGTCGGTATCGCAACCCACAGGCAGCACTTCTATCTTATCACCATTAATACCATCGCGTACATACATCTCTTTTACCCAATTCGACGTAACCAAAATGAGTGGAAGTGCATTCAACACATCCTGATAGTTGGCAATATATCCATCAGACACCAACCAGGGAACAGCCAGTGCACCAAATTTCTGTGGGTTCAGCACCAAATGCGGAGTATAACCCCAGTAACCTATTCCTACCACCACATCAGGTTTAAACCAACGGTAATACCATTCTTTTTCCTGATCCGATTCGAAATGCGCTGCATGAACATCAACACCCAGTTCCATCAACCCTTTGTATAACAAATCTCCCTGTGTTGCCAGTCCTCCCGGGGTCGGAGGATATTCATACAATACCAATACTTTCATAATATATTTTTTTTTAGTGAAATAAAGATTTACAAATTCTAAATCATTGTTTTTCTTACCATACAACAATGAATATTAAGGAGAATATTCACAGTTCAGTATGAGCATCCTGTTTGTAGAAATATGCAATTCACAAGGTCAAAAGCTCCGGAGGAGCAATCTGTTTATTGCACATTTCAAATCCTATAAACCCTCAATCTATTTTAATCTTCTGCTGTGCACTGTGTGCATCTTTAAACTGCCAGAATGCTTCCGACAGGGGAGTCGTTTCGGCCTCCCAACTGTCCTCTGCAAAACCATAGGTTTGCGTAATCAGCTTATACTTCTTCAACCAGATTTTCTCCGATAGCGATTCAAATATACTCGCATACTCTATTGCCTTCGGAAAATAAGCTTTGTCTCCATCCTCATAAGCAAATGTCCATAGCTCGCCGGCCTTTATCTTCTCATTGTGCCACAGAGCTACCACTGCTTTGTTTACTTCTTCGTGACGCAGGTGCTTGGTATATTCACCGGCCGAGTCGTGCGTCAGAATCAAATCAAAATGAGTACCCGGTAACAACCGGAGTATCTCCGCTTCCAATTCCTTTTCATCCAGCGGATGCTGGTTGGGACCATCGTCCAGATCGCCCATAGCACCTTGCGCCTTGAGTAATACCAGTGCATTTTTAAACCGCGCCGAACGCTCTTTGTCACTTGCCCGACACAGGCACACAATAAACCAATCGTTCAACGGATTCTCTAGTATAAGTCCACCTGCCCACAAAGTCTCATCGTCCGGATGAGCCACAATTACTGCAATTGATTTACGTTCTTTACTGTTCATTTTTATATTTTTCAACAGTCAGGCGTGCCATCAGGTAACTTACCGTCGACTCCGCTCCCTGATTCAGATTTACATGTGTTTCTTCCAGTCCATCATAACATCCACCGGTACACGGATTATAAATAATCTGGTGTAAACGGTTGTCACCCAAAAACCAATTGAAAGCTATTTCCATCTTCTTATGATACTCTTCATCCATAAACACATCGTAAAATTTACTTAGTGCCATAATAGTATAAGCCACATCAATAGGCTGTTCGCCAAAATGTCCTGCCTCCTGCCCTTTCTGCAACCAACCTTTGTTGGATATCACTTCAATTCCATTTTCATTGAAAATAAGCGACAACAAAAAATTGAACGACACCTGCGCAGTATCTTTATAAATGCCTTTACCGGTCATCAACCAGGCATACAGCATTGCTTCGGGCAATATACTGTTGGCGTAGGTCATGTAACCTTCGTACCACAGCCAGTCTCTGCTCGACTCATGCTGATACAACTTCAACAACCTATCGGCAAACACTTCCGCAACAGCCACATGATTCGCAGATTTTTTTCCTTTCTGATAGTAAAACAATCCTTTTATCGCAAAAGCCATGGCTCGTGGAGAGTCTATCACTTTCAGGTCCAACATGGCATGCTCAAAAACCGCAACGGCTTCGGTAACGATGGCCTCAGGCAAAATATCCTTTAATGAAACCACATACCCCAGCGCCCACAGAGCTCTTCCGTTCGAATCATGCAGATTCACGTCCTTATTCTGATCGGTGAAATGATGTTCTTTATCTACATAGTTTAAGAAATTTCCTTTTGGTCTCTGGCAAAACTTCAAAAAAGCCAGGTATTTCTGAATAGCACTAATGCTTTTCTCATCACTTGTCGTTTTAAAGTACATGCAGGTGGCTACCAACGCGCGCGCATTATCATCCACCGTATAACCGGACTTTATATCGGGGTCATTGATTTTCGAAAACTGTATCATGCCAAACTCCGTGGTCATAGCTTTTAAATGATTCAGATTAATCTCCGGCAAATTATATTGAAACTTTACTTTATTGCCCGACACCTGCTCAAACAAAATAGCATAGGCCACAGCAGAATTCTCCCATACTGTCGACACAATCTTCTGCAGTGTATTGGATATAATATTCTTACGCAACGGATAATCGTTGAGTAGTAGATTTACAGCATCAGCTAATTGTGTTGAATTTTTGAAATCAAAAATGACTCCCGTATCCTTGGTCAATACTTCCTTAGCATGAGGTATGGGCGTGGAAATAATCGGACAACCACAACTCATTGCATACACAAAGGTGCCACTCACTGCCTGATTCGGATCATTCGTAGTAAACAGGTAAATGTCCGTAAGCTGTAAGTATTCAAGCAACACCGGCAATGGCAGATATTTGTTGATAAACTTCACATGCTTCTCTATGCCCAGTTCTTTTACCTTTGCCACCAGACTTGCGCGATACACTTCACCGTCGTTTTTCACCACTTCGGGATGAGTTTTTCCTATAACCAGAAATATAACCTCAGGACATTCTTTTATAATAGCCGGTAAAGCATTCAGCGTAGTTTCAACACTCTTTCCCGAACTAAGCAGCCCGAAAGTAGTCAACACTTTTCTACCTGTCAGTCCGTATTTTTCTTTCAGAAACTTCTCACTTAAATGCGGAACCAGGTGGGTACCGTGCGCTATTACACTTATTTTTTGCCGCGCAATGCCATAATCATTCACCAGTATTTCTTCCGATGTGTTGGTCATTACTACAGTGGACTGACTGGCTGCAACTATATTTTTCACTTCAAGCTTCAAGCGCGCATCAGGCTTAGGTAGCACGGTATGAAAAACCACCACCACCGGCTTCACCACTTCATACAGCAATTGCAAGAATGCCTGTTCCTGATTTTTATAAAAACCAAACTCATGCTGAATCAGCACAAATTGAATATGATCATCGTCATTAATCTTTTCCACCAAATCCAGATACGACCTTACCTGCGAAGTATCCAGTGTGTATTTCACCTCTTCGGGATAATCGTAAGTTTCTTTACCGTTTTCCAACGCGCAGATATGAATGGATAGTGAATTGCTGAACTTCTCATTCAGTGCCGTAATCAAATCCTGCGAGTAAGTGGCAATACCACATTCCCTCGGTGGATAAGAGGTTATAACCAACAGTCCGGCTTTATCCTGCGTCCGGTTAAGATGAGCATGATGTCGGCTCTTTCGGATGGTATTCGGTATAAGCGTCGTACTATCATTGTTGAATATTGCTTCTCTACTAATAATTCGGTCTATCTTTTCGGGTATGTTTTCATTTTTCATTTTCTTTAGATTTAGAATTTCTCTTAGCTTTAGTCTTTTTAGGAACACTAAGAGTTTTAGATGTTTCAGGTACTTTAGGTACTTTAGGAGCTTTAGGAGGTAATTGTGATTTTATATCATTAATAATATCCATGTTATTGCCTTTAACCTTGATGCACATTAATAATTCAGCTACCAGAGCCGACAATTTTAGCGATGCGCATGCAATATGTGAATCTGCAGCACCATAATAAATAAATAAAGTGTCACCAAACAAGGCTGTACCGGTTGGGAAGCAAACATTGTTCACATCGCCTTCTTTTTCCCAGTCAAATTCCGGTGAGAATAAAGGATAAGATAAACGGGCTACCTCCTTCCTTGGATCGTCTAAGTCCAGTAGTACAGCAGCACAAGCCGAATAAATCAGACCCTCGTTCGTATCTTGTACTCCATGATAAATCATTAACCAACCATGTTCTGTTTCAATGGGTGGACAACCACTTCCAATATAGTCCGACTCATGTTCATAAATTGGATCCATCACAATATGATCCTGAAAGTTGAGGAAATAATCATTCCAGAACTCCAGAGTCAGATCGGCAATTTCTTTTACCGATACCAGCTGAATGCCGGGCCTGATACGATGCAGGAATACGAGGTTTCCATTAATACGTCGTGGAAAGAAAACCACATTTTTATCCCACAACAAGATCTTTTCATCCGGGTCGGATTCCTGATAGTAGAACTTATGATTGTGGTAGTAATTCTCATTTACTTTGCCGGCCGACTCTACAAGAAACACAAAATGAGCATACGAAATAGGCGGGACTATAAGTCCCTGCTTTTTAAAAGTCACCAGATCTTTCGAGGTAGCCAATGCACCACGTGCATTAATTCCATCATATCCGGTGTAGCTCATATAATAAGTATCATCAATCTTTGTGATACGCGGATCTTCAATACCTTGAGATTCATAATCAAATTCAGGAATCATGAATGGTTTTTCCCAACGCTCTGCAATATTCAGCGGTCCATCCAACCGGCAATAACCAATTGTAGATTGATTCCAGAGTTGAACCGCCCGATAGAAGATATGAACACTATCGCCAATACGAATTACCGCTGGATTCAACACACCTTCATTTTCAAATTCCAATTCGGTCTTTGATAAAATCACTCCTTCTTTTTTTACTTCTATCATGATTATTTTGTATTAAGTTACAAGAATTTTAATTACTGGTTACGAGAGTTTAGCTATAAAA
>Ga0302170_10000180_pt1 | contig 25553 bp, 13 predicted proteins | sample I_Fen_N2_1_FD_193492 | JGI IMG/M metagenome (GOLD analysis project Ga0302170, IMG submission 193492) | Peat permafrost microbial communities from Stordalen Mire near Abisko, Sweden - I_Fen_N2_1 | ecosystem: Environmental > Terrestrial > Soil > Wetlands > Permafrost | place: Sweden: Abisko...
CATTTTCAGTGAAAACAGATAAGATGTTCAACAATCTGAAAGGAATTACCGAAGGTCCGTTGACCGAAGAAGAAATGGTGGCTGTTTCGAAAATTGATAAAAACTGTCGGCTCATCAAAGGTCAGGTATTTTTATGGGAAGGTGCTAAAAGTTGGGAAGATCTTTGGGATTTAGATGGGAAAATAGTTAAATGAGTAACTCATGAAAAATAATTATTTTCAAATTTCATTGTTTTTCGTTCTCGTTTTCTCAATTTTGTTGCAGGCTCAGGAAACAAAAAAGGAAAAATTTGAGCCAACCGATAAATCGCTCCAACAATATAAGTATCCCGATTGGTTTCGGGATGCTAAATTTGGCATCTGGGCACATTGGGGACCACAGGCAGTACCACGTCAGGGTGACTGGTATGCGCGCAATATGTATGTTTCAAAAGGTGGTAGTTGGGAAACGGCTGATTACGAAGATCATTTGAAAAGATATGGTCATCCTTCTGTAGCCGGGTACAAAGACATTATTCCTTTGTGGAAAGCCGAAAAATGGAATCCTGAGGAATTGATGAAGCTTTACAAGAAGATTGGTGCCAAGTACTTTGTAAGTATGGGAACGCACCACGATAATTTCTTCTTGTGGAATTCAAAACTTCATAGTTGGAATTCTGTAAACATGGGACCAAAAAAGGATGTGGTTGGTTTATGGCAGGCAGCCGCAAAAAAAGAAGGGTTACGTTTTGGTGTTTCCGAACATTTGGCAGCCAGTTATACCTGGTTTCAAACTGCCCATAGTGCAGATAAGACCGGCGATAAAGCTGGAGTTCCTTATGATGGCAATGATCCTAAATTTGAAGAACTGTACCACGGAAAAGCCGATTCTACTGATACCGGCTGGATGACTAAAAATCCTGTTTGGCAAAAAGAATGGTATGATCGGATTGCTGAACTGGTTGATATGTACAAACCGGATTTACTCTATTCTGATTGTGCACTTCCGTTTGGCAACGAAGTAGGAAGAAGCCTTATAGCTCATTTTTATAATGAAGATATAGCAAAGAATAATGGAAGGCTCGAAGCTGTATATAATTGTAAAGAACCTTCGAAAGGAAGATTTGCACAGGATGTAGAGCGCGGAGTCTTAGATTCTATCAACGAGTTTCCATGGCAAACCGACACTTCTATTGGCGATTGGTTTTATCGTACCGGTCAAAAATACAAATCATCGGATGAAGTTGTTCAAATGTTGGTGGACATTGTCAGTAAAAATGGAAACTTACTTATCAATGTTGTTCAGACACCAGAAGGTGATCTTGAGCCCGATGTATTGAATATACTTGATGGAATTGGAAACTGGATTAAAGATAACGGTGCTGGAATCTATGGTTCTCGTCCTTGGAAAGTGTATGGTGAAGGCCCATCAACCATGGGAAATCAAGAGAAAGGTCAATTTGGTGGTTTGAAGGATACCCGTCCTTATCAAGCTACAGACATCCGTTTTACAACTAAAAACGGTGCATTGTATGTTTTCTGCATGAGTACGCCAACTGAAGATATTCAAATAAAATCGCTGGGCAAACTGTCCAAATATTCCAACAAAGCAATTGCTTCAATTTCGATTCTTGGAAGTGTCGAAAAGATACAGTGGAAACAAAATGATAATGCTTTAGTTATCAATAAACCTACAAAATTACCTAAGTATAATGTTGTTGCATTCCGTGTAAATTTCAAGAAGTAGTAACATAAGAATACGGAGTCAAAACATGAAAGTTCGATTTCGTATTCATTGTTTCTTTGCCTAACCAGCAAAATAACTTTTTAATAATCTATTGCTAACTTATAAATTAAATCATGTCAAAACACAAACTAACCACCAAAGAATATTTGGTTCCATTCATTCTTATTTCCTCTTTATTTTTCTTATGGGGAAGCGCACACGGTATGCTCGATGTGCTGAATGCCCATTTTCAGACTGTACTTAAAATATCGAAAGCCAAATCAGGATTAATCCAATTTTCGGTATATATGGCCTATTTTACAATGGCGCTTCCTGCAGGCTATTTTATGCGCCGCTTCGGTTACAAAAAAGGCATTATCCTGGGATTGTTGCTTTTCTCGGCAGGTGCGTACATTATCGTTCCTGCATCAATTCTGCAATCTTACTACCTATTTCTAGGTGGTTTGTTTATTCTTGGTTGCGGATTGGCTACTCTGGAGACTGCTGCAAACCCCTATACCACCAAGCTTGGCGATAAAGAATCAGCCGAACGAAGAATCAATTTCTCGCAATCGTTCAATGGACTAGCCTGGATTTTCGGACCTATTTTTGCAACTTATTTCATATTGGGAGGTAGTGAAGGAAAAGCCTCGGATGGACTGAATTCAATGATTGCACCTTATGCCGGAATCGGAACCGTTGTGTTGATTATTGCCATTATATATATGTTTGTAAAGTTGCCGGAAATTACGGAAGAAGATGTGGATATGGTTCATGGGGTGAACAGTTCCGGACAATCTGCACCTGCCAAATCATTGTTTAAAACAAAACATCTAGTACTGGGGGTAATCGCTCAATTTTGCTATGTGGCAGCTCAAACAGGGGTGTTTAGCTTTTTTGTAAATTTTCTTATTGCCAAAGAACAACATCTGGATATCTCCAAATCAACTGCCGGCTATCTGTTAGGCTTTGGAGGGATGTCGTTGTTTTTCATAGGACGTTTGTCAGGGAGCTGGCTTATGCAGTATCTTAAGCCAACAAAGATATTGGCTTTTTACTCGCTGATGTGCGTATTGCTACTTCCTGTAGTAAGTGCAGGACTCGGAATTGCTTCGGTAGTGGCTTTGTTCCTGATATTTTTCTTTATGTCTATCATGTTCCCAACCATATTTGCGTTGGCTATTAAAGATTTGGGATCTCAAACCAAAAAAGGCTCTTCATTTGTCATCATGTCGATTGTAGGTGGTGCAGTTTTCCCAATGTTTATGGGATGGATAGCCGATATGTGGTCAATGTCAGTAGGCTTCTTAGTGCCAATACCATTGTTCGCATTTATTCTCTATTATGCCGTTAAAGGTCACAAAGTTCGCTAATATATAAAAAATGGAAAATAAAAATTATCAGAACGACAAGCAGTTTTTGTCGAAATACCTGGATGTTGTTGAATTGCAATCCGGTGATAAACGTTTATTGGTTACTCCCGACTTACAGGGACGTGTACTTACAAGTAGTGCCAACGGGCAAGATGGTTATAGTTTTGGCTGGCTGAACTATGATTTAATTGCATCCGGTAAGTTTCTTCCTCACTGCAATAACTTTGGGGGTGAAGATCGTTTTTGGCTAGGTCCCGAAGGTGGACAATACTCTATTTTTTTCAAAGGTAGTTCGGGCAAAGGCTTCGATTTTGAAGACTGGCAGGCTCCGGCTTTGATTGATACCGACAAATGGGAATTGGTTTCGGCAGTTGATACAAAAGCAGTCTTTACAAAATCGACCGTGTTGGAAAATTGGTTCGGTTCTCAGCTGGCTTGTCGGTTAGACCGTTCGGTTTCATTACTCGAAAACAGTGTGGTGGAAAAAGAATTGGGTGTAAAATTGCCTGAATCTGTCAGCTCAATTGTTTTCTCGTCAGAAAACAGATTGACCAACACCGGTAATTTTGAATGGAACCAAACTTCGGGTATGTTATCCATCTGGATTTTGGGACAATTTATTCCATCCGCAAAAAATACGGTTATTATTCCTTACAAACAGTCTGACGTTGCCAAAATCAACGATAGTTATTTTGGAAAGATTGATGCCGATAGACTGAAAGTGACGGATACACATTTGTTTTTTAAAGGCGATGGCGGTAAACGCGGAAAGATAGGAACACCACCCGAAATGACTATCCCTGTTGCAGGGGCTTACGATGCAGAAAACGGAACGCTTACAATTGTAAAATTCAATTTCGATATCGAAAAGAACATGTATGTAAATTCGATGTGGGAATATCAGAGTGAACCATTTAAAGGGGATGTGATAAACTCGTACAACGATGGTCCACTTGAAGATGGCAGCATTATGGGACCGTTTTACGAAATTGAAACTTCGTCGCCGGCAGCTGGTTTAAAACCCGGTGAAACGCTGACACACATTCATACCACCATGCACTTTAAAGGCAAGTTTGAAGAACTAAACATAATTGCCCACAAGACACTTGGGGTTGATTTATCAGAAATAGAGCTTTAATGCTCTATTTCTGATAAATATTTTGTAAAATGCAATTGCATGATTAATAAGAGGCTAATAGCTATCAAAAACTTTTTATTGATTTGTTTTGATGTGCCTTTTAGCTTTATATGCAATTAGGGCAATGAGTTCCTCTGGTATATCTTTACCAGAGTTTTTATTTTCTAGTTTCATTTTAGATAGAAAATCTCTATCTTTGTTCACATTTTAATGTTCCATTAACCTTGAATTTTTCTTTCTATATAAACTTATTTTTCAAATAAGTTAAATTTATCATGAAAAGCATCATCTAAAATGAGAAATAAATTACTTGTTGCGATCCTCTCGCTAACATTTTTTTCATTACATTCTTCCAATGTAAAGTTTTACAGCATCAACTCTTTGTACGGAATTTCAATGCGAGAGCCAGCTTCTGTTTGCAAAGATAATAAAGGATTTATTTGGACCTCTTCTAAAACACAGATTTTAAGGCTAGCTGGAGATGATTATCACATTTATCAGCTTCCATATGAGAATAAGGATATAATTACTGTAAAACTAGTATATAGTAATTCCGGTTTATTTGCTTATACAAATAATGGTCAGATATTTCGTTATAATGCTATTAATGATCAGTTTGATTTACTTGTTAGCCTGACAAAGTTGCCAAACAAAAGGTACATATCTGTAAAAAATATGCTTATTGATAATTTAGGTTGCTGTTGGATTGCCACGTCATATGGTTTATACCGATATCAAAGCAGGCATTTGACACTTATTCAAAATAAAAAAGACACCTATTATCTGTCCTGGCATGACTCTAATCGTTTGTTTGTAGCAAAACAAAATGGAATCTGGCTATTAGATATACATACATTGAAGGAAAAATGTATTAATAGATATAGTCCTAAATTCAATTTATCAGTTTCTAAGCTTTTTTATGATACTAAAGCAGAAGTACTTTGGATTGGAACATTTTCCAGCGGATTGTTTTACTACGATTTGAACAGTCGTAGAATGTCACGGGTGCAAATAGATGCTATTCCTAAACAACCAATTTTAGCAATAGAGACAAATTCAGATTCCACTATTTTAGTTGGAATTGATGGCCAGGGCATTTGGGAGTTAAACAAAGTGGGGACAAAAATTTTGAATGTATATAAGGAAGATGTGAATAATTCTTCTTCACTCCGTGGAAACGGAGTTTACGACATTTTTAATGACCAGAATAAACGTCTATGGGTATGTACTTATAGTGGGGGTGTCTCCTTTTTTGATCAAACTTCTCCCTTAGTTGATCAATTAACTCATCAGAGTAATAATCCTAATTCTTTGTCAAATAACAATGTCAATAAGATTATACAAGACAAAAGAGGGAATATATGGTTTGCTACGGATAATGGCATCAGTTGTAAAGAATCGGGAACAGGAAGATGGAAAACATTTTATCAAAATCAGCAGGGTCAAACCCCTGTATTTGTTTCGCTATGTGAAGATGATAAAGGACGGATATGGGCCGGTACTTATTCTTCAGGTATTTATGTTCTTGATGAAAGTACCGGTCGTGAATTAGCACATTATTATAAGGGCGCATCTGGATTTATGTTAGATACCAATTTTGTATTAGATATTTTTAAAGATAGTCAGGGAGATCTCTGGATCGGAGCTGCCCAGGGAAATCTAATTTGTTATCTCTCAAAAGAGAATAAATTCCGAAGCTATTTACCGCAACCCATCTATTCATTTGCAGAATTGTCACCCAACCAAATTCTTTTGTCATGTACTTATGGATTACTTCTTTTGGATAAGAGAAGCGGAAAAACTAAAGTAATTCAGGATGGTTATCTGGTTTCTGATGCAATCTCTATAAAAGATGATATATGGATTTGTACAAGTGGTGAGGGCTTAATCAGGTATAATCTGAAGAGCAAAAAAATACAAAAAATTACAACTACATCAGGCTTGCCATCTAATTATGTGAATAGCATTATGTATGCAGATGGATATTTATGGTTAGGTACGGAAAATGGATTGTGCCGATTGAATTCTAATAATATGAGAATACTTACTTATAGTACGGTATATCCTCTGTCTCATGTTTCTTTTAATCGAAGCTCACATTGTAGACTTAATGATGGGCGGTTGATTTGGGGAACAAGTAATGGTGCTGTAGAGTTTTCACCTAAATTGTTGACAGGAAGTCAATCAAAAGGTGTTATATTTTTCCAGAATATGACGCTGGGAGGTCGTTCTATTCGTGAAGGTCTGAAAACCCCATTGGATAGTCTACAAAAGCTATCGATTAATTACAATCAAAACACGCTGTTTTTAGAACTTTTATCTATTGGGAATGTCTCGGGAGCAAAGTTTTCTTGGAAATTCGAAGGTATTGAAAATTATTGGAGCCTACCTTCCGGAAATCGTTTTATACAATATTCTAATATTCCAAGTGGAAATTATGTTTTGAAAATTAGGCTATATGATAGTTCTCTATCTCATGTAATTTCAGAACGATCTTTATCTTTAACTGTTATTCCACCTTTCTGGAGAGCTTGGTGGTTCGAACTTTTACTATCGGCTTTTATTGTGTGCATCTTTTATTTTTCATTAAATTATTATATCGAACGACTAAAACAACGACATACTGAAGAAAAGGCACGCTTCTTTACTAATACAGCTCATGATTTTAGAACATCTCTGACATTAGTTAAAGCTCCAATTGAGGAATTAACAAAGGAGCAAAATTTGTCTGACACTGGACGGTATTACCTTTCATTGGCCATTGAACAGACAAGGCGTCTTTCCACAGTTGTAACCCAATTGATGGATTTTCAAAAAGTAGATATAAAAAAGGAACAGTTGGTACTGAGCATGGTGAATATTGTTAGCTTAATTGAACATCGTCTGGCAATGTTCGAGTCTATCGCGAAAAGTCAAAATATAAATTTGCATTTTGAATCAAATGAAGAAAACTATCAAACAGCAGTTGATGAGACAATAATGGGAAAAGTAATTGATAATTTGATTTCAAATGCAATCAAATATTCTCACTCGGAGGATCAGGTTCAGATAAATCTCAAATGTGAACCTGATAGTTGGACTCTGGAAGTAAGAGATAATGGTATAGGAATTAGTAATAAAGCTAAAAATCAACTATTCAGAGAATTCTATCGAGGTGAAAATGCAATAAATTCAAAGATTGTGGGTTCGGGCCTTGGGCTCCTATTGGTAAAAAATTATGTTGAGATGCATGATGGTAATATTAGTTATGTTAGTGAAGAAAATATTGGTTCTGCTTTTAAAATAGTTATTCCTTTTAAAGAGACTTTAGAAGAAACAAAAAAAGAAAATATAGAAAAACAAGAACAGGTATCTGATAGTGTGACAGAAGTGAATTTACAACCTTTGTTGCAGCAGAAAGAATTATCAAAGCAAGAAATGCGGATTCTAATTGTAGAAGATAATGATGATCTCCGAAACTTTATGCAACATCCACTCCAAGCAGATTTTGATGTCTTGTTAGCTGAAGATGGAGTTGAGGCTTGGAATATTATTCAAAAGCAGATGCCTGATCTGGTTGTCTCTGATGTAATGATGCCTCGAATGGATGGATTTGAGCTTTGTAGATTAATGAAATCGACTTACGAAACATCGCATATTCCGGTTGTATTACTTACGGCACTTTCTGGAAAAATAGAACAATTACACGGATTAGGTTTAGGAGCAGACGATTATCTAACCAAGCCTTTTGATATAACTCTCCTTGTACAAAGAATAAAGTCGATAATTCGAAATCGAGAAATCGTCAAAGAAAGGGCTTTGAAATTAATCAAAGGGTCTACGAATGGCAATGAACAAATTTTAGCCAATGAACATAATGACCAATTCGTAAAGAAAGTGCTGGAAGTGATTCGTGCCAACATGGCAAATACCGAATTTGGAAAGGATGATTTTGCTTCAGCCATGAATGTCAGTACTTCATTGCTTTATAAAAAAATAAAATCGCTTACAGATCAGTCACCAACTGACTTTATCAAGATGGTTCGATTAGATTATGCATTGGAATTGTTGCAGAACCATAAGTATAGCGTCACAGAGGTTAGTGAACTTTGCGGCTTTTCGTCAATCGGATATTTTAGTACAGTCTTTAAAAAACATTTCGGAAAATCTCCGACCGATATATAATATGACGATGTATCTTTTCAGACAAGAGATAAAATCTAACGAAACTAATGCTGAGTTTATTGTGTAGAAGCTTTAAATTCAGTTTTTTTATACAACAACTCTTGTTAATAGAATGGCTGCCCCAATCATATTTACCAGTCGTGTTTTTATTTCTCTAATAAATAAGCTATTTGTTTATGCTCTATTAGTTTCTTCTTTTGTGACTTCTGTATTTTGGATGATATTTGATTTTACCCTACTAAAATTACAAATTTTCTTCCCCAGCTGTTAGCTGTTACTTCTGATTGATCCTCGTATTTTATGGGGTTGCTGACTCTAATTTTTCTCGCTCAACTTTCTGCGTTCAAATAGTCTTTCTGGTTTCACTTTGCATGTATATTGTCAATATTTTTGTGATGCTTTTATATAAGAGGCTATTGCAAAAAGAACAATAATATTAAATGTATCAGGCCTTTCTTTTGTACTATGTTGTTTTTTATATCTAAAATTGAAAACTAAATATCTTAATTCTAAAGTAAAAAACTGGATATACCTATAATTTTGTATCAGAAACATAAATCAACTGTTTTAGTTTGATAATTATGCTTGTTTAAATTCATGGATTAGAAAGAAGGTGTATCGGTTCTAGGGGTAAAAAGGAGTTGTTTAGTTGACAAATAATGTATTTGACATAAAGATTGAAGATGAGTTTTTCACTCCAATCTTTATGTTGAGTATGAGAGGGAAAGTAAAACAAGTTGTTTATAATATTATCTTAGATGCATGCTGATAGAATATCTGTTTTTTTTAGAATCTAGACATATATTACTAAATAAATTTTGTGACACAAATTTGCTCAATGAAACAAAAAATTACGATTATTCTTTTTGGCTTAATTAGCTTATTCCATCCCTTAACTGGAATTTCTCAGTCTACTTCGTTTAAAACATTTATGAATCCGGTAATTCCCGGCGATCATTCAGATTGCACACTAACAAAAGTTGGAGACCATTTTTATACAACAGGTTCTTCGTTTAATTCGACTCCGGTTATTTATCATTCTACAGATTTAATTCATTGGGAAGCTATTGCTCAACCTGTCTCTGCAGCATGGTCTTTGTTTGGTGATGCACCAGGTGCTGGTTGCTGGGGGGGGCAACTTGTATATTATAATAATAAGTATTGGGACTTTTTTTCTAGGGCCAATACTATGTATTATGTTATAGCAGATAACCCCGAAGGTAAATGGAGTATGCCTGTAAAAGTAAATAATCCTTCTCAACTCCCGTATGGTCTTGGTTATGATAATTCTATATTTGTTGATGATGACGGAAAATGGTATTTGATTGTAAAGAATGGGCAATCAAATAATGGAATCGTTGAACTGGATAAAATAGGACAGCCAACAGGTGTTGTCTATAATTTGGACTGGTTAAATCCGGGAACACATATGCACCCATACAGTTGGGCAGAAGGACCAGTAATGTGGAAGCACAATGGATTTTATTATTATTCATTTGCCCGAGACGTGTCAGGAGGCCAAAAAGTTATGCGAAGCAGAACGTTAACAGCAGATAAATCGGCTTGGACGGTACCGGTAGATCTGTTTAACGAGAATGATCCGAATAAATCTAAAGCTATCTTTTTTGGCCCAAATCATGCTTCTGCGGTTGTGGATTTAAATGATGGTACCAGTTGGCTTTTGCACCCTGTTTGGGCCAGAGCAAATAATAATGAATGGTATGGTCAAGGTCGTCAGGGTTTAGTTAATCAGGTGAAATACGATGCTGATGGAAATGTATTAGCTAATTATCCTGCAAACATAGTTAATGAAGCACCATTATTATCTTCTAGTGGAATTTCATGGATGGTTCCTAAATCAGATTTTTTTACTGGAGAAAAGCTTCATCCTGAATGGTCTTTTCTTGGATATACAGCAACGTCACTTTTTTCTCTTTCAGATAGGCCGGGTTGGTTGAGATTGACCCCCAAAAGCTCAACAAAAGCGAATACTATTATTAAAACAGATGCTGAACATAATTATTCATTGATTACACGCGTAGATTTCAAACCTGATTCTGTGTCGGACGAAGCTGGGTTGAGGCTGATGAATGGTTTGGAAAGTTTGTATGCAAAAATTTATTGTTCACTAAACAATAACGCAGAGAAAGTTATCTGCTTCAGTTATGATAAGCTTCATTACGAAGTCGCCAATACTTCATCAGAAAAAGCCGTATGGCTAAAATTGGAGAGAAATAATCATGAACTGAGCGGATTTTATAGTACCGATGGAGTGGAATGGATTGTTATCGGTGACAAAATTGATGTAACGGATCTTGATCGATTCACGCAAAATTATAATGGTTGGTGTGGTAACAGACAGGGATTATATGTACAAGGTCATACCTATGCCGATTTTGATTTTTACATATATCGTGATGCTTATACATCTATACTTGCTGAATGTCCGGCTAATCAATTTGGAACTCAAAGAACGGTTTTAGCAGATGGTACCACTTTGCTTGATAATATTCATGATAACGACTGGGCATTGTACGCCGGAGTTGAATTTGGAAATAATGACTACAAAAAAAAATCAGATATGATTTCTATCTCAGCTTCTAGTGCTACTAAAGGTGGTCAGGTTGAAGTTTGGTTAGATTCACTAGATACTGGAAAGAAAATCGCAATTTGTAAAATAAAGAATACGGGTGGTTTATCAGACATAAGAACTTTTACGGCTAAAACTGCTCCGACTATTGGACGGCATGATGTCTATCTGAAATTTGTAGGACTTCGTGGTGATAAGCTATTTGCATTAAAGGATTTTATTTTTACTTGTTCTTGTAAATAGTATATAAGATAAGGGAATGAATAGTGTTGAATTATGAGTCACTTGTAGAAGCCCTTTAATCTTAATGTCAATTTGTTACAAGCTATTTGATACAAAATAGTTTCCTGTAAAATCTGTTTTTATGTCTTGAATTAGAAATAAAATATCTATTATCGAAAATCAAGAATATATAAACATACTATTTTTGCTTTATATTAATACAAACGGAATGCTTGATACAACAAACCAGACATTGCGTTAATTCGAGTTATCAACCTTAAAAAATTATGTTATGAACAGAACACTAGACGATAGTTGATTAATGTTATTGTTATTTAAATAGTTAGTGATGGAATTTTATCAATTGCTGATTGTGAAAATAACTAAGTTTTATTTTAATTGAAATAAATCAATATAATAAGTTAATCAATAATATAATGGAAAACAGATACAAGATTTTATTGATCGAGTTTTTAATCTCATCAAAAAATAAATTAAAGCAAACAAGTATCCTGCTCCTGGCATTGCTTCTCTTGAGTTCATCTCTTGTTGCTCAAAATAAGCATGTGATAAAAGGAGTTGTAGTTGATGATACAAAAGAACCTTTAATTGGGGCAACAGTGTCAATTAAAGGAATTAAAAATAGCGGTGTCATAACGGATGTAAATGGCCAATTTTCATTGAGTGCACCAACGGATAAACATACACTTGTTATTTCTTATATTGGCTATCAAACTCAGGAAATCAATATTGCCGGTAAAAGTTCTATTCGAGTTGTAATGACCGATAACAACGTCAAAATGGATGAAGTTGTTGTTGTTGGTTATGGGCAGCAGAAAAAAGCAAGTATTGTTGGCTCCATCGCACAAGCATCTGCGAAGGAATTGGAACGTAATGGTGGTGTCTCAAATCTTGGACAAGCATTGGCCGGAAACTTACCAGGTGTCGTTGTTTCATCTTCTACAGGTATGCCGGGAGCAGAAGATCCAAAGATAATTATTCGCGCTCAAACCTCATGGAATAATAGCGATCCGTTAATTTTGGTAGATGGTATTGAACGTTCCATGAGTACTATAGATATTTCTACCGTAGAGAGTGTCTCTGTTTTAAAAGACGCATCAGCTACTGCTGTATATGGAGTGAGAGGTGCTAATGGTGTAATTTTGATTACAACAAAGCGAGGGAAGGAAGGAAAAGCAAACATTCAGATTCGATCCAGTATGACGGCAAAGATTGCTTCAAAACTTCCTGAAAAGTATGATTCTTACGATGCGCTGATGATTAAAAATAATACCGTTGAACGAGAGTTACCTCTTGCGTCAAGTGGATGGTCTCTCTATACTCCTAAGTCAATTATCGAGAAATATCGTAATCCAGCAAATTCCACAGAATGGGATCGATATCCTAATGTGGACTGGGAAAATGAACTTTTCAAAAATTATACTACATCTTACAATACCGGTGTAAATATTTCCGGAGGAACAAAAAGTGTTAAATATTTTAATTCTGTCGATGTTTTGCATGAAGGAGATTTGTTTAAAACTCTTCCGAGTAATAGAGGCTATGATTCAGGTTATGGTTATAATCGCGTTAATGTACGCACTAATCTGGATATTGAACTGACAAAAACAACACAATTTAGTGCCAATTTATTTGGATCAAGTGGAGTGCGCAAATTGCCCTATGGTTCTGCTGATACAGATAACGGTTATTGGGCTTCAGCTTACCGTACTGCTCCTGATGCTATGCGGCCTGTTTATTCTGATGGTACGTTTGGGTATTATGCACCTAGAATTCAAGATCAACCTAATTCTGTTTCAATTTTGGCTACATCGGGAATTGAGAAGAGAACGACTACTCAGTTAAATACTGATTTTGTTCTTAAGCAGAATCTGGATGTGATTACAAAGGGATTGGAAGCTAAGGTAACCTACTCTATGGATAATTCATTTAAGGAAACCAAACGCGGAATTAACGATCAAAATAATAGTGTTCAGCGTAAATGGATTAATCCCGCAGATGGATCTGTTACATATGAACAAGTTATGAATACAGGTACGCGCTTGGATTACAGTGATGGAGTTCGTTGGAGTAGTACGGCAGGATCAATAGATACAACAGCAACTTTCCGTCATCAGAATTATGCGGTGCAAGTAAACTATGCTAACAAGTTTGGAATGCATAATGTAACAGCTATGGGTAGTTTTAATCGTGATCAGAGTGCTACAGGTAGTGAGTTCAATCATTACCGTGAAGACTGGGTTTTTCGTACCACGTATGATTATGCATCAAAGTATTTTTTCGAGTTTAACGGTGCTTATAATGGTTCCGAAAAGTTTGGTCCAAATAACCGTTTTGCTTTCTTTCCTTCCCTTTCAGGAGGATGGATGATAACCGAAGAAAAATTTATGACCGGACTCAAGTTTGTTGATATGTTGAAATTACGGGGATCTTGGGGTCGGGTAGGAGATGATAATGTTAGTGGCCGCTTTCTTAATAGTGATCAATGGTCTTATGGTGGAACTACTACGACAGGAGATACACCCTCCAGTTCTCCTTATAAAGATTATCGGGTAAGTTCTCTAGGAAATGAAAATATTTCTTGGGAAACAACAGAAAAGAAAAATTTCGGTGCTGATTTTGCTTTCTTGGGAGGGCTTTTGTCGGGTTCTGTAGATATATATACCGACCATCGTACCGATATTCTGATCTCTGGTAGTTCACGATCAGTTCCTTCTTATTTTGGTGCAACGGCTCCAACTGCTAATCTGGGTGAGGTAAAAGCACATGGTTTTGAATTGACTTTGAAATCGAGCCATAAGTTTAATAACGGTATATATGTGTGGGGACAAGGTAGTATGACACATGCTGTTAATAAAATTATATTTGCAGATGATGCCCAATTGTTAGCTTCATACCTAAAAAAAGCCGGATATGCCATTAATCAGACTACGGCATATCTTAGCAGCGGAAAAAACCTCTCTACTTGGGATGATGTGTATGGAAGTACGGCACGAACTACCGGTAATGCGGTGAAACTTGCCGGGGACTATAATATCATCGACTATAATGGTGATGGCATTATTGATGCAAACGATAAGGCTCCATATCAATATTCAAGCACCCCACAGAACACATATAATCTTTCTTTGGGATTTGAATTCAAAGGTTTCAGTTGTTTCGTTCAGTTCTATGGGGTGAATAATGTAACTCGTGAAGTTTCGTTTCCTACCTTTCAGGCAAGCTCAGATGTTGCTTATGTAGAAGGTGCTTATTGGTCGAAAACAGGGAGTGGTACACTTCCGGCTCCTCGGTGGAGTACTGTGGTGGGTTCTGATGCTTCAGGCACTCGCTATCTATACGACGGTTCTTATATACGCTTGAAGAATGCAGAAGTGGCCTATACTTTCAATGGTAAGTTTGTGAAGAGTTTAGGAGTAAGTGCATTTAAACTTTATTTGAATGGAGACAACTTATGGTTGTGGACTAGAATGCCGGATGACCGTGAGTCTAATTTTCAAACTAATGGTGACTCTTCGGGGGGAGCATATCCTACTGTAAAACGTATTAATATTGGTCTTGACATAACCTTATAATTAATTAAAAAATATGAAAAAATATTTTAGTAAGATATTGATATCCTTGGCTTTTGTGTTGGGTATTTTTGTGTTGGATTCTTGTAAAGATTATTTGAATCAAGCTCCTCAAAGTGTAATTAGTGCTAGTGATGCCTATAAGAATTTTGCAAATTTCCAAGGTTTTACGGAAGAATTGTACACAGGACTTCCTTTGATAACCGGTCAACAACATAACAACTGGAATTGGGGTGAAGATGAACTTTGGGAAACTGATAGTCGAATAATGGCAAATTCTATAGATAATGGTAATTATTGGGATTGGAATGTAGTTTTGTATAACTGGTTAAGTACTGGCGGAAATATTTCCTCTTCAGATAATAATGGTGCTACCTCTGTGACTGGAGATAAAGGGCACTTATATGGATTATGTTGGCAGGCTATACGTAAGGCCAATTTAGGAATCGCCAACTTAGACAAGTTGACCAATGCTACGGATGAAGAGAAAAATTTAATTGCAGGGCAGTTGTATTTCTTTAGAGGATTTTATCACTTTATGTTAATGCAATTTTGGGGAGGTCTTCCTTATGTTGATTATCTTATACCTTCTGATGCGGTTTTCGATATTCCACGACTGTCATATCAAGCTACTGCCGATAAAGCAGCTTTAGATTTCCAGAAAGCAGCCGATTTGCTTCCAGTGGATTGGGATGCTACGACGGCAGGTGCTACTACAAAAGGTAATAATAATCTGCGTATTAACAAAATTATGGCGTTGGGTTACTTGGGTAAAAATTATCTTTGGGCAGGTAGTCCTTTGATGAATTATGCAACTAACGGTAGTAAAACTTACAATACTGATTACTGCAAAAAAGCCGCTGACGCTTTTGCTCAGGCTTTAACTCTTTGTGAATCGACATCGCGCTATGAACTAGTTCCATTTTCAGCTTATTCACAAATATTCTATACATATAATGCGAGCGGCAGAATACCCGGATTTGCAACAGTAAATGGCCATGTGTACAGAGAAGCCATTTTTATGGAAAGTCTGGTAAATTCGGGCTCTCGCTGGAGATGGAATCAGGTAAATGACTACCGGCCTCCATGTTTGCTTAGTTCTGGTTTAAAAGTTTATCCTACAGCTAATTATGTGGATTATTATGGGATGGCTAATGGACTTCCTATTACCGATGCTACAGTGAAAGATGTTGCTTCGGGGTATGATCCTGAATATCCGTGGAAAAACAGAGATCCACGTTTCTATACCGATATAGTATACGACGGCACAACATGTAGCGTTGCTTCACAATCGGATAGTGTACTTCATGCAAGCTTGTGGGCAAATCAGACTGGTAGGAAAGGTTGGTACAGGGTTACTTCTAATCCAAACAAGGCTGCTGTTACGGGATATATGGAAAAAAAGTTTACTTCACAATATCTTAATGATTGGGATGGTTATAGGGATAACATGGTTGTTGTATTAAGTCTTATGCGTTTGGCAGATGTATATTTGATGTACGCCGAAGCAACAGCCGAAGGTTATGGTTCACCCCAGAGTAAGGCCGGAACTTATACTCTTTCTGCGGTGGATGCTGTGAATAAAATCCGCGACAGAGCAGGTGTAGGTCATGTAGCTGACAAGTTTCTAGGTAGTACCGATGCTTTTATGAGTGAACTGCGTCGCGAACGTGCAGTCGAATTAGCATTTGAAGGTCATCGATTTACAGATTTGCGTCGATGGTTACTTTTAACAGAAAGGCCTTACACGTATAAGAAGACTGTCTATTTTACCCGTGCCAATGATGTCACAAACGCAGTATTATATGCAAATCCGCAAAATGGTCATGTATTGAATCTTACAGAAGGAGTTTTGCTTGAAAGACAATTTGTCTCGAGACACTATTGGCTTCCTTTCCTAAAAGCTGATGTGAGCCTGTATGCAGGGTTTTATCAGAATCCTGGATGGTAATGAAGTAAACTATCTTAAATTGTTAGAAAACAAATTTTGTCAGTAGTTAATAAGAAATAAAATTATTGTTAATATGAAAATAAAAATAAATATCTACTGTTTTTTTCTTGTCATGTTCTTGCTGAATTTAGCAGGTACAAAAGCACAAGAAAGAAAAGATAGCCTTGTAAATGTGGCTTTCGGAACGGTTGCCAAAAAAGATGTGTTGGGTGCTGTATCTACGGTCAATGTGTCTGATTTGATGAATAAAGATTATTCCACTTATAGCCTTGATGGACTTCAGAGTTTTATTGGGGGATATAACGGGAATGTTTGGGGACAATCGGCTTTGGTACTTGTAGATGGTATTCCGCGTGATGCATCGACCATCCGTTCTTCGGAGGTAGAATCTGTTACTGTATTGAAAGATGCCAGTGCTGTTGTGCTTTATGGGAGTAGGGCTGCTAAGGGGGTTATACTCATTACGACAAAAAGAGGAAAGGTCCAACCACTAAGCATAAACATACGTGCTAATACAGGATTTTATGTACCAAAGAGTTATCCGAAGTACTTGAACTCGGCTGATTATATGACCCTTTACAATGAAGCTTGTACGAATGATGGACTTTCTCAGAAATATAGTCAGAGTGATATAACTAATACTGCTGCAGGCACAAATAAATATCGCTATCCCGATCTTAATCTTTTAAGTTCTGATTACTTAAATGATGCATACAATAAGACTGATGCAACAGGAGAGGTTATGGAAGGAAATAATAATGCCCGTTATTATGCAAACTTCGGAATGTCCTACAACAATAGCTTAGTGAATTATGGATCTCAGAAGAAGAATAATGATTACAAGTTTTATATGAGAACCAATGTGGATGTGAACATAACCAAATGGTTAATAGCATCAACAGACGCAAATGTTTCGATTTACAATAGTTACGCCGGAAGAGGTAATTATTGGGGAGCGACTTCCACACTGCGGCCCAACACGTTTTCTACGTTGGTACCAATCAGTATGCTCGACGCTACAAACAGTTCGCTTCAAACACTCGCAGCTAACAGTAACTATTTGATAGATGGAAAGTACCTTTTAGGAGGTACATCTGCTTACCAAAGCAACGATATAGCAAATATGCTTGCATCAGGCTACAGTAAAAATAAGAATCGTACGTTTATGTTCGATGCAAAGTTGGCTGCTGACTTGGGAATGATAACAGATGGACTATCATTTAAGGCCGTTTTTGCTGTTGATTATGCTGATTCTTATGCCGAGTATTGGAAAGTAGGTTATACTACTTACCAACCTACTTGGTCAACTGTAAATGGGCAGGATGTGATTACAGCTTTAGCAACCTATGGCGCAGATACACATCTAACTAATGAAATAGTAGGAACTTCCTCTTTGGCTCAAACTATGACTTTCAGCTCTCAGTTCAATTATAAGCGTACTTTTGCAAAGGATCATAATGTAACAGGAGCTTTGATCGGATGGGGTTATCAAATACAAAACTCCAACGATCCTAATTCTTCCAGTAGTGTTTATCACAAGACCAGTAATGTAAATCTTGGTTTGCAGGCTGGCTACAACTATCTTCATAAATATTATTTAGATTTTTCAGCAGCTGAAATCCATTCGGCCAAATTACCGGAAGGAAAACGTAATGCGTTCTCTCCTACTGTAACTTTAGGTTGGAATATTGCTGATGAGAATTTTTTCAAAAACAATGTTTCTTTTGTTGATAATTTGAAACTGACAGCTTCTTATGCAAATTTGCATCAGGATTTAGATATTTCTGATTATTATATGTATCAAGGATCTTATAAATATCAAGGAGGATGGTATCAGTGGCACGATGGTTCTGCCGGAGGATGGACAACTCTTTCGAAACAAGGATCCAATCCTGATTTGACATATATTCAAAGAAAAGAATACCGTGTGGGACTGGAAACTTCTTTGCTCAACAACCTGATTACATTGAATGCAAACTTTTTTTCTCAAAATACAAATGGTTTGCTGACTCAAGGTGCTAGTACGATCTATCCATCTTATTTTGGCGATTTTCTGCCTTATCTGAACTACAATAACGACAGGCGTACAGGTTTTGATTATACTTTGAATCTGAATAAAAAAATAGGAAAGGTTGATTGTACGCTGGGTTTTTCAGGGATGTATTATTCTTCTAAAGCCGTTCGCAGAGATGAGATTTATGCAGATGCTTATCAAAATCGTGCAGGTCAACCCTTGGATGCCTCTTGGGGGTATATTTGTGAAGGATTCTTTAAGGATCAGGCGGATATCAATAGTCATGCTTCGCAAAAATCATTAGGTTCTGTACAACCGGGTGACTTGAAATATAAAGACGTAAATGGCGATGGTGTTGTGAATTCACAAGATCAGGTTAATCTGGGTCATAGCGGATCTGGCGCTGCTCCGTTTACGTTTGGTTTGAATTTTACGTTGAAGTGGCAGAATTTTACTTTCTTTGCTATGGGCACAGGGAATACAGGAGCTATAGCTTACAAAAATAGTTCTTACTATTGGGTATATGGCGATGCTAAATATTCCGATGTAGTATGGGGACGCTGGACTGCTGCTACAGCGAGTACTGCCACTTATCCTCGTTTAAGTACAACCAGCAATACAAACAATTATACTAATTCTACTTTCTGGATGTATAAGACCGATCGTTTTGATCTGTCAAGAGTACAGTTGACATATGATTTTCCAAAGAGAATTTTCAATAATATGTTCGTTCACGCTTTGAGCTTATATGTAAGTGGAGAAAGTCTGCTTACTATAGCAAAGGAACGTAAATTGATGGAAACAAATATAGGAACTGCTCCTCAGTGCCGTTTATTCAATTTTGGGCTTAAGGCTTCCTTTTAATGAACAATTAAATTAAGTATAAAATATGAAAAAGAGTATAATATTTATTTTGATAAGTGTTCTTCTGCTTTCAAGTTGTGATGATCTTTTCACTCCAGCTCAGGAAAATCTTAAGACCATAAATCAAATGTATACAGATCCAGCGTATGCACAAGGGTTTCTTACTACGTCTTATCGAAACATTCCTACTTATTATGATAACAGTGACTATGCTACGGATGATGCTGTGACTAATCAGAAAACCAATAGTTTTTTGCTGATGGCAACAGGTACTTGGGCTTCTAATAATAACCCTCTCAACCAATGGTCTAATGCATACACATCCATTCAGTATCTCAATTTGTTTCTTGAAAATGCAGATAAAGTTAATTGGGCAATCGATAAGGAAGCTGCTAACTTATTTAATATGAGAATGAAGGGTGAGGCTTATGGAATGCGCGCTTTATTTATGTACTATCTGTTACGGAATCATGCCGGATTTACGAAAGACGGAAAACTGATGGGAGTGCCTATAATGACAAAATATCTGGATGCTCAGTCTGATTTCAATCTACCTCGGGCAACTTTTCAAGATTGCCTGAAACAGATATATCAGGATTTGGATAGTGCAGAATATCATTTACCTTTGGAATATATTGATATAACTGCTGCCAGTCAGATACCTACCCGGTTTATGTCTCTTACAAGTACAGTAGCTACCTATAACCGTGTAATGGGTCAATATGCAAGCCAGTTATTCAACGGATTGTATGCAAAGTCATTCCGTTCAAGGGTCGCTTTATTGGCCGCAAGTCCTGCTTTTCAGGATGCTTCCAATACTACCACTTGGGCAAATGCTGCTGATTATGCTGCTGCTGTAATTGACTATAAAGGAGGAGTCAGCGGATTAGTTGCGAATGGTGGTACTTACTACGCTAACACTACAGAGATTGATGCATTGAGCAATGCTGTCAATCCCCCAGAAATAATATGGAGAGATAATCTTAGTACGGGTAGCTATGACCAAGAAATAGCAAATTTTCCACCAACGCTAAACGGTACAGGGTATATGAATCCTACTCAGAATCTGGTGAATGCTTTCCCAATGGCTAATGGCTACCCCATCAATTATTCCGATGCTACCAAAAGTGGTTATAATTCTTCGAATCCCTTTACTTCAAGAGATCCGAGGTTAGCTAAGTATGTTATTTATAATGGTGCAGCGGAAGGAGTTTCGAATACGAAGATTTATACCGGTAGTATTTCTGGAACTAATGATGGAATTAATATAACTACCTCTTCTACGCGAACAGGATACTATATGAAAAAACGTTTGCGTATGGATGTCAACTGTAGTTCGACTGGTACTACTAAGAAAACGCATTACACTCCACGTCTTCGTTATACTGAGTTTTATCTTAATTATGCCGAAGCTGCTAACGAGGCTTGGGGACCTACAGGGACGGGTAGTCATGCTTATTCTGCTTATGATGTTATCAAAGCTATTCGAAAAAGAGCTCTTGGCATTATAACTGATCCCTATTTGGATGAATGTGCTACTGCTGGTAAAGACAAGATGCGGGAATTGATTCGTAATGAACGTCGACTTGAATTATGTTTCGAAAGTTTCCGTTTCTGGGATCTGCGCCGTTGGAAAACAACTTTAACCGAGACTGCTCGTGGCCTTGATGTTAGTTTGAGCATTACAAATCCTTTCGATGTTGAAGCTCGTTCTTATCAAGATTATATGTATTACGGACCGATTCCATATTCTGAAATATTAAAATATAGCAATTTGCTTCAGAATAAAGGTTGGTAGTAATAATTGAATTAATTCTTAAATTATTAATAAGATATGAAAATGAATAAATTATTTATAGGATTGGTCATTGCTGTTTTTGCGTTGACCTCGTGCCATAATGCAGAAATTAATTATCCTGATTTCGACTATCAAACTGTCTATTTTGCAAATCAATATCCGGCGCGAACAGTTGAACTTGGCGAGGATTTGTTTGTGGATAATTCCAACGACAATTTGCACAAAGTAATTATCAATGCTACAATGGGAGGTACGCGAGATAATAAAAAGAATGTTGTAATTAATTTTAATGTGGATAACACTCTTTGTGATGGCATCTATTTTGCAAGTCAAGCTACAAGCGGTGCTAAAGTTATTCCAATGCCGTCTAATTATTATACATTAGCTTCCAACCAGATTACGATTCCTTCCGGGAGTATTCTTGGGGGAGTAGAGGTACAATTGACCGACGCTTTCTTTGCAGACCCTTTATCACTGGTAAATACATATGCCATTCCGCTGTTGATGACAAGTGTGCAAAATGCAGATTCCATTCTTCAGGGTAAGGCATCGGTTACCAGCCCCAATCGTAACGTTTCTTCAGACTGGAGCACAGTGCCTAAAGATTATGTTCTTTATGTTGTTAAGTATGTTAATAGTTGGAGTTCAAATTATTTAAGAAGAGGAACAGATCAAATTAAAAATAATACTTCTGGAGTCACAAGTACGGCTGTTCGTCATACAACATATGTTGAAAATAATGATGTTGTGAAATTAACGACTACTTCGTTGAGCTCATGTACATTGCCTTTATCAATAAAGGATAGTTCAAAAAAAGATGTCCCATATACTTTAGTTTTGACTTTTGCCAGCGATGGTACTTGTACAGTTAGTAGTAATTCAACTAGTTTTGATATTTCGGGTACTGGAAAATTTGTATCAAAAGGAGAAAAAAATAGTTTTGGAGGTTATGATCGAGATGGACTTTATCTAGATTATAGTGTCAATTTTAAGAACTTAAGTCTAACATATTCTACCAAAGATACCTTGGTAGTTCGTGATAGAGCTGTTGCTCCTGAATACTATACTGTATCTAAAAAATAAGTTGTAATTTTTAGTGATTTTACAGATGTAATTTTGCTTAATCCTACAAGGAGATTTTGTTTGAACTATAAAATATCTGATTGAGTCTTTAAGTTGGCAATTCGTTGCTGACTTAAAGACTTGATTATTAGTATGCAAAAAAGACAATTTTCCTCTTATAATATCTAGAGGAAAATTGTCTTTTTTATTTGTTTTAAATAAACTTTTTAAAGCTAGGCTAAATAGCCATGCATTAAACCTTTTCTATTTTTAGTAGTCCATATATAGCACTATTACATGTTCGTTTTTTATATCATATTATATCCTTAAATTTAATCGTTTCAAATGAAAAACACTATCAAATATTTAATTCAGATTATTCGATTAGACAAATATATTTTTCTTATTGGATGTACTTTTCTTTCTTGTTTTTATCTTTCAGCAAAAAGTAAGGTTGTTCAAGATAAACAAGAAAGTATTGGCGCCTTGAATTCGGGAAAATATAGAAATGTATTTCTTGAATATGGTTATAAGAAAAGTGATATTGATAAAAAAGTAGCAAAAGCCTATTATGATCTTTTTGAAGGACCGAACAAGGTTTATTTCGAGGTCGGAGATTCGATGGGTTATGTTTCTGATATTAAGAATAAAGATGCCCGTACTGAAGGATTATCTTACGGTTTGATGGTGGCTGTTCAGCTTAATAAAAAAGATGTTTTTGATAGAATCTGGAGGTGGACAAATAAGTATTTGCAACATCATGGTGGGGCAAGAGATTCTTATTTTGCATGGAGTGTTGAACCCATCTCTTTGAAACATAATTCAGAAGGTTCTGCTTCAGATGGTGAACTTTATTTCATTACCGATCTTTTGTTTGCATCTAACCGTTGGGGTAATAATACAGGTATTAATTATTATGCCGAAGCCAGAAAAATCCTTGATGCCATGTGGAGTAAAGATGGCACGGAAGGAGTTCGTAATCTGATAAATATAGAGCATAAACTGATCACCTTTACTCCAGATAACTACGGATATAACTGGACAGATCCTTCTTATAATTTACCTGCTTTTTTCGAAATATGGGCTGAGTATGCTAAAGATGGCAGAGAACAATTTTATCGCGATTGTGCAGATTCTACCAGAAAATACCTTCAAAAAGCATGCGATCCTGTAACAGCTCTCAATGTTGATTATACCGAATTTAATGGAAAGCCTCGTTCAAACCGTTGGATGCCTGCAGCTTTCAGATATGACTCATGGCGTGTTCCTATGAATATTGCTATGGATTATGCTTGGTTTGGAAAAGATAAAGAATGGCAGCAGGATTATTGTAGTAAGATTCAAAACTTCTTGCTGAGCAAAGGAATTGATGTGTTTGAAGATCAATTTAATGTAGATGGAAGTCGTCCTGATTTTATTCTTCAGGCTGGAGGCTTTAAAAAATTACGTCATTCTTTAGGGCTGGTTTCTACTGCTGCAGCTACTTCGATGATAGGCACACAAGCTCAAAGCAGAAAGTTTGTAGATGCTTTGTGGAATGCAAAACTGGAACCTTACGAGGATGGATATTTTGATCCATATTATGATGGCTTATTGTACTTGTTTAGCCTTATGCACTTAAGTGGTAATTATCAAATAATTACCCCTGAAAGTCACTAACGAGTTTTTCCACGATTTTTTCGTAAATAGTTCCCTATTAATTATGTTTAAATTGTATATTTGTACAGTCAATACTGATAAGTATGTTGCTGTATATAATACTTTTGTTGACTTGTTCAAAGCGTGTAGAAGATTGACCATTAAACGGTTTTATTCAGAATCTTCAGATACTAAGTCTGAATGGCTTTACATGGCTAAAATTGATGAACTAATCTTAAAACATTTTTTTTAATAAAACTACAGTATAGCCCTAATGAAAGCTTTTAAAATCGTTGTCATACTCATATTAATGCTTCCTGCTACCATTTTAGCGCAGGAGATAATTAACTTGTACCCAGGTAAAATCCCTAATTTCAAAAAATCTGACATAAAAGAATCTTTTACTTCAGGTATGTTTAGAAATGTGACAACGCCAACCTTGGAAATATATCTTCCAGATAAAGGAAAAGCTACAGGGGCTGCAGTAATAATCTGTTCCGGTGGAGGCTATAGTGTAATTGTATACCAGGGAGAGGGTATCTCAACAGCTAATGAATTAGCAAAAAATGGTATCGCTGCATTCGTGCTTAAGTATCGTATTCCTGATGATTCAACCATGGACGATAAAAAAATAGGTCCTTTGCAAGATGCTCAGCAAGCCATTAAGGTGGTAAGAGAAAATGCATCTAAATGGGGAGTTGAACCGAATAAAATTGGAATTATGGGTTTCTCGGCCGGAGGTCATTTAGCATCAACTGAAGCTACTCATTTTAAAAGTGCATTAATCGAAAACGGCAATAACACTAGCTTACGCCCCGACTTTCAAATTCTGGTATATCCTGTAATAAGTATGCAAGAGAAATTGACTCATGCCGGGTCAAGAAATCAGTTACTGGGGAACAATCCTTCAAAAGAAATTGTAGATTTATACTCTAATGAATTGCAGGTTGATGAAACTACACCTCCTGCATATATAACACACGCCGCCGATGATAAAACGGTTGATGTAGATAACTCTATCAATTATTTTGAATCTTTACGTCATCATAATGTGTCAGTAGAAATGCACATTTATCCGAAAGGCGGACACGGTTTTGTGTTTGGTCATCCAGGCTGGATGGATCCATTATTTAAATGGATGGCGGATTCTAAATTAAGTAACAAATAAATCATAATCTTATAAATTCTGAATATCATGAAACAGTTAACTCTCTTTTTATTGGCATTTATAGCGTTTAGCTATAATGCCAGTTCGCAAAATGTGGTGACACCGGCACCACTTGGTTTCGACATTGTACGGGAAGATATTCCTCATGGAAAAATAGATACAATTACGTACAATTCTAAAACGGTGGGAGTAAAGCGGAGAGCACTTATATATACACCTCCCGGATATTCAAAAAATAAAAAGTACCCTGTTCTTTATTTGTTGCACGGTATTG
>Ga0302170_10000181_pt1 | contig 25536 bp, 17 predicted proteins | sample I_Fen_N2_1_FD_193492 | JGI IMG/M metagenome (GOLD analysis project Ga0302170, IMG submission 193492) | Peat permafrost microbial communities from Stordalen Mire near Abisko, Sweden - I_Fen_N2_1 | ecosystem: Environmental > Terrestrial > Soil > Wetlands > Permafrost | place: Sweden: Abisko...
TCGCTTAGTTCTGTGCTCATATTCTATTTTATATACAAATTACTGCAAAAGTACAAAAACTAATGCACAATGCATAATGCATAATTCAAAATTATGAATCACAGCTAACTATAATGCTGCTCCTATAGAGCTTAAAAAAGGATCAGCTAATCAAAGCCTACCATAATATTACTTCTCCGAAGCTCTTAAGATACTTCGCTAGGAGTAATATTATGATGGTAACTTTTTAATGACGACGAGTATCCTTGTAAAAAGCAGAAAGCTCCTAAGTGCTCGTTAGTACCTCTACTAAGATACTATTAGTAGAGGTACTAAGACACTATTAGTAGCACTACTAAGACAGCGTTAGCAAATTAATGATTATAATCTCTGATTATGTATTTCTGAACATATGCTATAAATAGGTCGGAAAGCAGTTCCTAAATAGGGTGTAGTGCACCTGGCTATTTATAAATCTGGATAATCTATTGTACTGCCGTAACTTCCAATATCACACTGGTTCGTTGCAGATTCATGTCGGGATTATACCCGTTTTTTATCAAAAAATCACCACTAAAAATAGTAGAAGCATTCAGGGTTGATTGCGTTTCGGGATACAGGTTAATCTCCTGAATGCGGTATTTCTTAGATGCATCAAGTCCCGTCAAATGAATGGGAGTGGGTGAATAAGTGATATTAAACCTATTCGTTACCACATAATTGAAAACCACTGCTTTTGTTTTATCGTTATTCACGAACATGACAGAGGCATAAGGATTTTCGTCGGGCGAAGCCAATCGGTACAAGTCGCCATGCCAAATCAAGTCTTTCAACGAGTCGTAGGTTTTCAATGCTTGCTGACTGAATTTCAAATCATTTTCAGGCAGATTGCTCACCACAATATCGTAACCCATTTTACCCATCATAGCCACATCAGTGCGGTATTTAAGTCCTACTTTACTCCAGTCCGTAATGTGATTGCAAGAAGCAATGCTGGGATAAAAATAGCTGTAGTTCCATTGAATAAATACCCGTTCCAACGGATTGGTGTTATCCGAAGGCCAGTACTCTGTGAAATATTTCAGGGCTTCATAATCCACACGTCCTCCACCACCCGAACAAAGCATCATGGGCACTTTAGGAAAGGCCGTACGTACTCTATCGAGTACTTTGTAAAGTCCACGTACATAATCTACGTATAGTTGCGATTGTTTTTGTTTGGTTTTCTGCAAATAAGCCGACTGCGCATTGAAAATAACTGAATTACAATCCCATTTGATAAATGCTATGCCGGGATTTTTGCCTAGTAAGTTATTCATAACGCCAAAAACATAATCCTGCACTTGAGGGTTGGTGAGGTCGAGCACCAGTTGATTGCGAAAATAATGCTCGGGTCGTTCGGTTTGACGAATTACCCAATCGGGATGTTTCTCGTAAAGTTCCGATTTTGGATTTACCATTTCGGGCTCCACCCAAATACCAAATTTAATACCAGCCTTATTGGCCTCTTTGACCAGATAACTAATGCCATCGGGCAATTTCTTTACATTCGGTTCCCAGTCACCTAGTCCGGCATGGTCATCATTTCGAGGATATTTATTGGCAAACCAACCATCGTCCAGTAAGAATAAATCAACGCCCAGTTTTTTACCATCGGCAAATAGTTTCACCAGCTTTTCCTGATCAAAATCAAAATAAGTTGCTTCCCAGTTATTGAGCAATGTTAGTCGAGAACCATTACCATCCTTAATGCGGTAATTGCGCGCCCACCGGTGCATTTGTCTGCTGGCTTCGCCGGTTCCCTTGTCGGAAAAAGTGTAGATAAATGAAGGTGTTTTAAATTCTTTGCCTGCAGCAAGCGGATATTCCGACTGGAATGGATTAATGCCGGAAATCAGTCGTAGATTATGATAGGCATCTACTTCAAAATCCATTCGGAAATTACCCGACCAGGCCAATGTCCCAAGCATAACATTTCCTTCATTTTCGGTAGCAGGTTTATCAAACGAAAGGATAAAAACCGGATGTTCAAATAAATCGGCACGAGTGCCTAGTTTAGAATCAATAGTTTTGATTCCGTGAGTCAGGAGTGTTTGCTCAGGTTTCATTTCGCGTCCCCACGAACCGTGAAAATGAGTGAGGTAATAGTCTTTTGCAATGAAATTAAGATTAGCAGAAGCATATTTTTGCATATTCAACGTTCCTTTTTCTTTGTTACGAATCACGCTCCATTGCTCTACCACATCCTCGTTGATGTAGGTTTTAAAGTAGAGGGTTACTTCAGTTTTGTAAACCGGATCGGCAAGTAAAATAGAGATAGTCTTTACATTTTGCTCTGTTTGCTCTGTTTTATGCGAAACGTAAGTTAGTTCTGTCGACATATTTCCGTCGGCGTGAGTAATACTCAGTGCCGGCTCTACAAGATTCCATGTTCCGGCAGGTGTGTAGGCATGATTGAAAATGCCACCGTTTTCGTCCTTCTGGTTATTCTGAGTGCTGATCAGTTTGTATTCGTTAGCATCTACCAATTTTGTTCCGAAATAAGTCATCAGTAAATGATTGTCACTGTCTGTCTGAAGCAGCAGGGTGTTATGAGCTGTTTCGATAGGAATAAATAGCTGATTAGTTGCAATTAGAGGGGCTAAGTTCAATAGTGCAATAACAAGTGCACTTAAGACTTTTGAAAGCAATAAAGGGCTGTAATGTTTCATGAGTAGAATTATTTAAAAGATTTATGCGGTTTATTATTTGAAAGATTAGATGGCTCTGTAACACTAAACTCCGAACCACGGGTTATTTATCTGGAAAGTAATCTTATAAAAGGAGGATCAATATAAAAAGATTCAATTTTACCAGATTTGGGTTGTGATATGTGTCTTATTCATACTGTAGGTCTCGTTTCATCCTCTTTGCGCTTTTGGTAGAGCTGATAAGAATTATACACATTGTGCCATATACTGTAGAATCCACCGGCCATGGATGTAACAGGGCTAAGGAAAGTGGCGCCTAACCAGATAGAGAAAACCGTGCTTTTTTGCCCCAGACTTTGCCCCGCTCCAATGCGGTCGTTGTAGTGCCCCCCGATCTTTTTCCCAATGGCAAACTGTGCTATACAGGTGATAAGCGAAGCTATAGCTATGCCTATCAGGTAAACGATAGCTACGTTGCTATGCACAATACTCCGTACCGTAACGGCAATGGCAATAGCCAAAGCAACTGCCCACATGTAAAATGCCAGATCTTTGAACCCAAGTAACTTTGCATGTAGCTTGGGAAGATAGGCGCGAACCGCCCATGCTGCCAGAAAGGGTAGCATAAGCAATGGAAATACCTTACTCAAAATAAGTAAAAAGGATGGCACGAAGGTAAGCGCCGGATTGGGATGAACCATGGGCAGCGCCAACGGAATAACGATGGCCGAAACCATATTGATAATGATGGTATAGCTAACCAACGACTGCGTGTTTCCGCCAAGTTTGCCAGTGACTACGGCTGCAGCTGTGGCAGTGGGAGTAATCATACAAATCATAGCTCCTTCGAGCACTACGCGAAACTCTGTGTCAGGAAACAAAATGAGCGGTATACCCAGCAAACAAAAGATACCCACCTGAACCAACAACAACCACAAGTGCATGCGACTTGGGCGCAGATCACGCGGATCGACTTTGCAAAAGGTAACAAAGAGCATCAGAAAGATCAGGGTGGGTTGTATAATAGCGATGAATTCGTTGACAAATGGTTTGGTTGGTGCCAGGAAGGGAATGCTTACGTAAATAAAGTAGCCGATAACACCTGTAAGCATCGAAAGTGGGAGTGTCCAGTTTTTGATAAATCTTATCAGTTTCATGGGTGAATGATAGTTTAGCGTTTTCGGGTGCAAAGATACGGCCTTCTTTTCAAAGGCTTCTTATTTTAGTCCTGGATAAACTCTGTGGATGATAGATTTTTTAGTCCCGTAAAAACCGATTATTTATAATTCTACGATTTCTTCATTTAATATGGTGAGCTTTTCAATGCCGGTTTTGTGTACGACAAATGAATTTTCGATGCCAACCGCACCCACTCCGGGAATCACAAATTTTGGTTCCAGGGCAAATATATGTCCTTCTTTTAGTTCGTCTTTGGAGCGTGGAGCCAATACGGGTGATTCGTTGATTTGAATGCCAATGCCGTGCCCGATAAATCCGGCCTGCTGACTGTGACCCATAAAGTAAGGCATTAGTTCGTGCTTTTTTGCCAACTCCATGGCCCGGTTATACAGGTCGCAGGTGGCTACGCCGGGTTTCGCCATAGCTTCAATATCGTTCTGAATTTCCAGTGCCACCTGATGCGCCTTGTAGGCCAGGGGCGAAACGCGACCGATTGAAAACACGCGCGTCATGTCCGACATGTAGGCGGTAAACGTACCTCCCATATCCACCATCACGGTGGTGCCAGGCATCATGACCGAGCCGTTAGTACTCACGGGGAGTGAATTGTGCAGTCCGCCACCACCCATGGCAAAGTCGTAGGGCGAAGGATTGTCGGCATTGTCGCCTGCAATGACGCTACCCATAAACAGCTCCATCGACTGTCCGAATACCCGGAAGTGCCCCAAAGCACCTTGCCGACGGAACAGTCGTTCTATTTCAATGGAAAAATCAATGTCGGTCATGCCCGGCTTGTACAGCTTTGGCACTTGGGCATAACAGGCAGCGTGCAGTCGTGCGGAATGTCGCATCTGACCGATTTCGTACTCCGATTTTATAGCCCGCACGCTGCGCACGGCAGTTGTGGCATTGAGCGTTTCGGTGGGGCGAAAGATGGATTGCAACCGGACAATATCGTTGTAAGGCATTTCGTCCAGCTCCAGCATCAGCGCCTGGGGTAAGGCAATGCCTTGTTGGAGTAGTATTTCGGCAATTTGTTCGGGTTTGCGGATGTAAAAAACATTTTCGCCTTCGAGCCCGATAGGACGTTTGACGAAAAACAGGGGATTGCCCTCCTGGGGTAAATAAAAATAGCCGCTGTATACCCGATCGGCTACATAAAACAGGTTGACATTATCGGCCAGCAGACAGCCATCGGCACTTTTTCGGGCCATTTCTTTTTGTATCGCTTTCCAACGATGACTTAATTCGGGAAGCATTTCCGGTTTAAACATACAATCTTCTTTTTGAGTTCCTGATTCCTCTTTTATTTTCAGGCTGCAAAATTAAAACAAAACCGCAGAGAAAGGCTGTTTTGGAGTTCTATTTTTTGTTGTTTTATGGTTAGATCGGGGCATTTGGCATAAGAATAATTGTTTTAAAACATATTTTTTAAATGAATTACAGAAATAGTTGGTCTATTCTCTGAAAGTTTTTATCTTTATGCCCAAATTGAATGAAATGGAGCTCGTTACACAGGTTCGGAAGGCATAATTATCGGCCCGAAAGGAAGAGTTATCTTCCCCAAGCCTTGGGGCATTTACCCGAAAGGAAAAGGCACCTGCCAGAAACCTTGGGGTACTTGCCCGGAAGGAAAAGGCAGCTGCCCGGAAGCAGGGGGAAGATGCCCGAAAGGAAAAGGCATCTGCCCGAAGGCTTGGGGAAGGTGCCCGAAAGGAAAAGGAAGATGCCCGAAGCTTCCGGGCAACACATTTGAACGAAAAACAAATAATAGCTATACAATAGACATCCTCTAAACGGGGAGAGGTAGATATCCTGAAATTTTCGGAGAAATTAGATAGTGATCGTGAAGATACATTGATTACTGAAGGACTATTTCTTCTAATTAAAGATCTCAGAGATGTTAGCTACCTGCTCCAAATAGTAAAAGAATGGAGAACTAGTATATTAGATTTATGCCATGAATTGCAAAGAGAATCTTTGACCTGTCCTTAATTGGAATTTTGTATTTTTGGTTTTAGACCAATAGTGACCATTATGTTTGGACATTTAAGTTCGTCCTGAAAGGACATTATATCCTAGCCCAAGGTGAAGCCTTGGGTAAAAAGAAAAAATAAAATGGCGTCCTGAAAGGACAGCATAGAATGAAGCCCGATTCCTCCTTATATGCGCCGATGTACTATGTCGGGCTTTCAGCCCTCGGTTTGTTGCTGTAATCTTTTACCCAAGGCGTCGCCATTACATGGCTTTGCCGTTGGGCTATATTATTCTGGGCTTTCAGCCCGACATATTTTATATTGATTGGCTGTCTGTTCAGGTGAGTCATGTTTTTTAATACAAGGGACACGCGATTTTTAAAATGTGTCCTTCAAAACTCGCGATTAAAACTCGCGAGACCCAATCCGGGAGTTGAAAAAAACTATAACACGACGTTTCCCTTTTGCTCTGCTGATACCATTTGTTTAAAATGATGTTTGTATCTTTGCATCACGAACAGAATCAACCGTTCAACTATTCAACCGATTCCAATGACCGAACTCGAAACCCTTTTCCTGCAATACACACACGAACCTGCTCTTACTGTTACCGAACTTTCTGCTTCTGGCTCAAACCGTAAATATTTCCGGCTGACGAGCGAAAACCATTCGCTTATTGGTGTGGAAGGTACGTCGGTGGACGAAAATATTGCTTTTATCGAAATAGCCAACCATTTTCACCATCAGGGCTTACCTGTGCCACGTGTGCTGGGACAAACGGTCGATAAACGTTTTTATATTCAGGACGACCTGGGCGATACGCTGCTTTTTGATGCCATTGCCGAGGGACGTAAAACGGGTGTGTTTTGCGAACCGGAAAAGGAGTTGTTGCGCAAAACCATGCGTAAGCTTCCGGCCGTTCAGGTGCGGGGAGCTCAGGGACTCGATTTTTCGGTGTGCTATCCGCAACCGGAATTCAACGAACGTTCCATTCTTTGGGATCTGAATTATTTTAAATACTGTTTTCTGAAAGCTACGGGGCTGGATTTTCAGGAAAATTTGTTGGAAGATGATTTCGTAAAACTGTCGGAAATACTGATGCGCTCGCGGACTAATACCTTTATGTATCGCGACTTTCAGAGTCGTAACGTGATGGTGAAAGACGGTGAACCTTATTTTATCGACTTTCAGGGTGGCCGAAAAGGACCGCTTTATTACGATGTGGCTTCGTTTCTGTGGCAGGCCAAAGCGCAATATAACTCGGAGTTGCGCGAAGAGTTGTTGCATATTTACCTCACCGCTTTGCAGGAACTGATGCCTATAGACGAGGCTGATTTTGCTGAACAGCTGAAGCATTTTGTGCTTTTCCGCACCTTGCAGGTACTTGGTGCGTATGGCTTCCGCGGCTATTTTGAGAAAAAACCACACTTCCTGCAAAGCATTCCGTTTGCTATCGAAAATCTCCGGGCCTTTTTGCACGATGACAACTCTTCCTATCCTTATCTGTTGCAGGTTATCAAAGAAATGACCGAACTGGAGCAATTCTGCGAAGTGGAAATACGCAAACCATTGGTAGTAAAAGTCTATAGTTTCTCTTATAAAAAAGGCATTCCGCAAGATAATTCCGGCAATGGCGGGGGCTTTGTGTTCGACTGTCGTGCGGTGAATAATCCCGGCAAGTACGAGCGTTACCAGAGCCTGACGGGACTGGACGAATCGGTTATCCGCTTCCTGGAAGACGATGGCGAAATCCTGTCGTTTATTGATCATGCTTTTGCCCTGGTGGATGCCTCGGTGAAGCGGTATATCGATCGTGGATTCACCAACCTGATGATCAGTTTCGGATGTACCGGTGGTCGACACCGCTCGGTTTACTCTGCCCAAAAAACTGCCGAGCATATCAGTGAAAAGTTTGGGGTGGAAGTACAATTGATCCATAGGGAACAGAATATTGAACAGTCATTTGCTCCCGTCGGTCGCGATATTAACTCACTTCGTTCGTGATATTAGCTTCGCGATATTAGTCCTTTGGACGTTATTTGCTTCGTAGTTATTAATTGCATGTTATTTGCCTTCGGCGTTATTTTTTTTATTTGCTTTGCTGTTATTTATAGTTATTAGTCTCTCAGACGTTATTATAGGACTGTTTATTAATGCTGACTTGTATGAAATTTGAAGATTTAGAGGTTTATAAATTATCGATGGATTTATCAGATAAGATTTGGAATGTGGTATTTAGGTGGGACAATTTTCAAAAAGATACTTTGGGCAAACAATGGGTTCGTGCTATAGATTCTGTAAGTGCCAATATAAGTGAAGGCTTCGGTCGAAATACGTTTAAAGATCAACGAAATTTTTATTATTTCTCGCGAGGCTCACTCTGTGAAAGTAAAACCTGACTGGAAAAAGCAAAACGAAGAAATCTAATAGATGAAGAAAATTATAAGGCTTTGTCGGATGATTTTAATGTACTGGGAATTAAACTGAATAACTTTATTAATTCAGTCACTAAATTGATGAATGCTCCAGCAAAATAACAATTAATAACGCCTAACCAATAACAAAGTAATAACGCGTAGCCAATAACTATCAATAACAGCGAAGCCAATAACGTCCGAAGGACTATTATCACGAACGAAGTGAGTTAATCTCGCGAAGCTAATAACGCCCGAAGGGCAAATAACACGAAGTATAAATGAAAGCAATGATATTCGCCGCAGGGCTCGGCACCAGATTAAAGCCTCTGACAGATTCAATTCCTAAAGCACTGGTTCCGATTGCCGGGAAACCTTTGTTGGAGCATGTAATACTGAAACTAAAGGCTGCTGGTTTCGATGAAATCATCGTGAATGTCCATCATTTTCCCGATCAGATTATTGAGTTTTTGAAAGCAAACAATAATTTCGGTATACGCATCGAGGTGTCGGATGAACGCGATCAGTTGCTTGATACGGGTGGAGGTATCCGGAAGGCAAAGCAATTTTTCGACGACGGACAACCGTTTCTGGTGCATAATGTTGATATTCTGTCAGACATTGACTTGAAGGAATTGTTCCAACAGCACCTTGCTGCCGATTCATTGGCCACGCTGGTGGTAAGTCGGCGCGATACCTTCCGCTATTTGTTATTTGATGATGATCAACGCCTGTGTGGTTGGATTAATGAAAAAACAGGTGAGACCAAACCCATCAGGTTCGATGATATTTCAGGTTTTAATAAGCTGGCTTTTGCCGGCATTCATGTGTTTTCGCCCCGGGTTTTTGAGCTGATGGACGATCTTGATGCTAAGTTTCCCATTATGGATTTTTATTTGTCCAATGCGCAAACTCAGGTAATCAAAGGTTTTATCCCAACCGATTTTCACATGCTGGATGTCGGAAAGCTGAATGTATTGGATGAAGCAGAGCGGTTTGTGAACCGATAATACAGCCACCCCTAACCCCTAAAGGGGAACTTAAAATAGTTTCGTCTCCTATAACTCACTTATAGGAGACGAAATTTTAAAGACGGTAGTAATCCAGTTCCCCTTTAGGGGTTAGGGGTAGTTGTTTAATTCTTTGTCAGATACAAATCAATCAGCGTCAAAGCTGCCATGGCTTCAACGATAGGTACTGCGCGGGGCAATACACAAGGATCGTGGCGGCCACGGGCTTCCAGTTCTACTTCGTTGGTGTGAATATCGAGCGTATCTTGCTTTTTCGAAATGGTGGCTACTGGCTTAAACAATACGCGGAAATAGATATCCTGTCCGTTGCTGATACCGCCTTGTACACCGCCGGAATTATTGGTTTTAGTACTTACTTTGTCACCCTCTTTTACAAACGAATCATTCATCTCCGATCCCTTCATACTGACTCCTTTAAACCCTCGTCCGTAATCAAATCCATGAGTTGCATTGATACTTAGCATAGCCTGAGCTAGTCGTGCCTGTAGTTTATCAAAGATCGGTTCGCCCAGTCCAACCGGAACACCTTTGATGACACACGAAATGATACCTCCGATAGAGTCGCCTTCTTTTTTGAGTTCTTTGATGTATTCGATCATTTGTTCGGCCACTTCCGGTTGCGGACAACGAACCACGTTCGACTCTATCAGCGATAAATCAGCTGTTTCGAAATTCTGATTCATAGCTATATGTCCCACCTGCGATGTGAAAGCGGTAATGTCAATTCCATAATTTTTTAATGCCAACTTGGCAATTGCTCCGGCTACCACACGCGATGCCGTCTCGCGGGCCGAGCTTCGTCCTCCACCGCGATGGTCACGGATTCCATATTTCTGTTGGTAAGTAAAGTCGGCATGCGATGGTCGGTACACTTCTTTCAGGTGATCGTAGTCGGAACTGTGTTGGTTCTCGTTCCAGATAACAAAAGCAATCGGAGTTCCAGTGCTTTTCCCTTCAAAAATTCCCGATAAAAATTCAACTTTGTCTCCTTCTTTCCTCGGCGTAGAAATAGCCGACTGTCCGGGGCGGCGGCGATTCAGTTCATTTTGAATGAATGTTTCATCTATTTCTATTCCCGGAGGGCAACCGTCAACAATGCCACCGATTCCTTTTCCGTGAGATTCTCCAAATGATGTGAAAGTAAATAATTTACCAATGGTGTTCGACATGTGGTCTTCAATTATAAGTTATAAAGTATGGGCTATGAATATTTATGCCATAATCCGTTATTGCACGTACAAAGTTATTCAAAAGTTTGAAATAACTATAAACTGAGATAGCAATCATATACAACAATGGATATTAAATAGCATCGGGGCTGTTTAATATCCATTGAAAAAAATATTCTTGAATAGTGATTAGTGGCATCCACAACCGCTACCGCAACTTCCGCCGCTCACGCTTGCTTCTTCTTCGTCGCCACAACCGCAGCTTCCGCTTCCGCATCCACCGTCGCCGCAACCACATCCGCTACCACATCCACCGCCCATAAGAGCTTCCAATTCTTTTTCAGAAGCTTCGCGAACTTCAAGTACCGAACCTTTGAAATGAAGAGTTTCACCAGCTAATGGGTGATTCAAATCCACTTTTACATGGGTGTCGGTTATTGTTACTACTTGTGCGTTTATACGGTTACCTTCGTTATCCATTAACGGAACGACATTACCTTCGTAAATCATTTCTTCGTCAAGCTTGCCATCTATTTCAAAAATCGCACGATCCAGGTCTAATACACTTTCATCGTCATATTCGCCATAACCATCTTCAGTATTGATCACAAAGTCGAATTTATCACCAACCTCAAGACCGAATAAGTTTTCTTCGAACTTAGGGAGCATCATACCCAAACCGTAGACAAAGCTTAATGGTTGTTCCGAAGTGGCTTTTTCCATCAATTCTAATTCTCCTTCCGTTTCGCCATCAACGTATAATTCGTATTCTGCCGATACTGCTTTGTTTGCTGTAATTTTCATTTTCTATTGTTTTTGTTTAATAATTTCTATTTCAAAAAAATCGTTATCCCTCATTCCGATCAAGCTATAATTGTTTTTCAACCTAAATTGTTCATATCTGAGAGTTAATTGAGGAAATGTTTTTAGTACCACGTTATAGCTGTACCGCCGTAGCCGCTTTGCTTGGTGTATTTCAAATCCTGAAGCATGCTGGCGTTTACACCTATTCTGAAGTTGTATGTCTTATAAGGTCCAAATGGAACCACGCCGGCAGTCATAGTCCAGCAATGTAAGCTTCGTGTGATATTTATATTTGTGGTAACAAATTGTTTAGCTATAAAATCATACCCACTGCTTGCGGATATTTTCCAGTTTGCAGTCAACGAAATATTGCCGGAAAAACTTAAAGTATGGGTAAGTCCCATTTTATATTCTTTCCTTATAGTGTCTATTTTTGAAGTGTTAGCATAGTTTACGCCGTAATTAATGCTTAGACTCCATGGAATACTTACTTTTTGATATCCATCCGCATCTTTTTCAAGAGATTTGTTCTTGTTGGCATCTGTTTTGATCGAGTCGTTTTTATAACCGTTCGGATCATTCAATTTTGTAGGAAGCTTCGGGTCTGCACTCGTAGAGTTTGTATTAGGATCTTTTTTCTTTTTCTTCTTAAAAGTATCGTTGTTCAGAGTGTAGCCGTATTGAGCACTTGTTCCCAAAAAACGGGGAAACTGGCCATGCTCCCAACGTAGTTTATTAACTCTGACAAGGGTCTTGTTTGTGGAATTATAATCGTACATGTAAGGATCAAAAGATCCGTTCAGACTTATAGTTTGACTTCCGATCTTAAAACGCAAGCTGGCACTCAATATGGACCATTGCATAGAATCAGCAGCCATGTTGTAAGATCCACTTACAGAAAAGTTATCAATTAAACTTATTTTTTTGAATGCATTTGTCCCTGTAGTGTCTTTATCATTTCTGACTTTCATTTCGACGTTGTTAGCCATCGAAAAATTGATACTACCAGATTTTCCCACTCCAGGTGCTCCATATAAACTGTTTACATAATGAGAATATTGAACTATCTGATCATGTTGTACCGCTGCATTTGATGGTATCACATATGTTCCGTAATAACCCCAGTTTGCAGCTCCAAAATCGGGTGCATAAGAAAATCCAATAGACGGGGTGAATACGTGGCGTATTCTGTCAATTTTATTTCCGAATATGGCCCGAATAGGTTCGTAAAATCCATAGATTTTAGTAGAGGCTGAGACACCCATGTTAAAGTCATAAACACGTTTAAAACCGGAAACCGTATCTATTTTTACTGCTTGTTTTTTGCTATCCCACGATTCATTTACGGATTGCAGATACCAACGTTCTGTGTAATTAATCGATGGAGAAATATTTATGTATTTGAAAATATTAAATGTTGCACTGATCGGGATACTATGTTTCATTCCGTTTTTCCAGTCTCTAGAAAGTGAAGAACTGAACAACTGGTTTTCTTTTGTTCTGATACTATTCTGAAATGTTCCGGAATATGACATGGCTATTTTTTCGTACCAACGTTCTTTTCCAACCGCATTTTTTCGCTTAAAAGGATATATACGACTCATCGAGATGCTGATATTTGGCAAAGATAAATCAAGCATAGAGTCTCGAGTGCTTTGAGCGATATTCATGCTTCCGGTAATACTGAAAGGACTACTATCAGGAAACCGTTTGGTAAAGGAAACACTCGAACTTTTTGTACTTTCAGATGTTAAACTTGAGTTGTAATAGCTGTTTATATTGCTTCTGTTGTATCCGCTTGTAGAATAATTTACGCTTGATGAAAAAGTAAAATAAGGATTGGCTTTTGCGTCTTGCGAATGTGTCCAGACAATACTCATATTTTTAGTAGTGCTGTAATTCGGAAGATCTTTTTCGCCTGTAACATCCATACGGTAACTCATATTGAAGTTTCCACTGTATTTATAGCGTTTTACGTATTTACTTGTTGCATTCAGTGCCCATGTTCCTTTTGTGTAGATGTCGCCACTCAGGTCTAAGTCCATGTAATCGCTTATAGCAAAGTAATACCCACCATTTGCTAACCCAAATCCTCGGGTAGACTCATCTCTGAATGTAGGCATGATAATTCCCGAAGAGTATTTGTCAGTAAAAGGAAAAAATCCGAAAGGGATAGCTATGGGTAAGGGTACATCTTCCACCACCAGATAAGCCGGACCTGTGACTATATTTTTTCCGGTTCTTACTTTCCCTCGTGTCAGATCGAGGTAAAAATCCGGATGTTCATGGTTGTCGCAAGTGGTATATTTACCGTTGGCTATACACAATACGTCATCGTCGGTTTTCTTTGTTTTATCGCTGATCACGTAACCTTCGCCTTGTTTGGTTACAGCTTGGCGGATGTAACCTTTTTTTGTTTTTAAGTTGTATGTCAGCTCTTTTGATGTGTATTCAGCTTTGCTTTCTGTAAAAACCGGATCGTCAACTCTTCTTCCGATGCTATCCAGTTTTCCATGGGCAAATACTAGACTGCTATCCATTTTTACGCGGACAAAATCAGCTTTTAATTCAATATTTTTATATTTGACATCACTTTTGCCATGAAGAAAACCGGTTCCATTTCCTAAAAGCACAATAGAGTCTTGAGCGCTATAAGCTATCTCGGCATCAATTTGGTTAGGTTTTTGTATTTTGGTGGAAGCTTTTACAGAGTCGGTTGATGCTTTAATACTGTCAGTGACATGGCTTTTAGTTTGACTTTTTTTTGATGTAGCCTTCCCTTGGCTGAAACCCGATGAGGGAAACGCTAACCATAGAATAAGAAGCATGATTAAACTTGCTTTGTTGAAATATAATCGGTTACAGATTAGCATCCGGTAGGGGTATCGATTTCTAAATTAGGCTGCAAAATTAGCGAAAAAATAGGAGTCCCTTTTACATATAACCTTTTTTTATGATTAATTTGAAAATTTACTGCTTCAAATGGTGTCAGAAACAGGATAAAAGCATTACTTTTGCACAAAAGTATACAATCAATTCTGTGTTTTTTTACGGGAGTTTTCATGAAATTAATTAAAAACTATTTTATTGCTTTTCAATGTGCTATTCTGTTTATATTTAGTTCTGTACCAACTTTTATTTTGGCTCAGGAAGCTAGATTCACAGTTGTACTTGATGCAGGACATGGTGGGCATGATCCGGGTGCGATGGGTGCTTTCTCTCGCGAAAAAGACATAAATTTGGCAATAGAATTGAAGTTGGGAACTCTGATTGAACAAAATTTTAAAGATGTAAAAGTCGTCTATACGCGTAAAACGGATAAGTATCTGACTCTGCAGGAGCGTGCAGATGTGGTGAATGACCACCATGCCGATTTATTTATTTGTGTTCATACCAACTCATCACTTAGTCCGGCTGCATTCGGAACTGAAACATTTACGCTGGGATTGGCAAAGACTAAAGCAAATCTTGATGTTGCAATGCGAGAAAACTCAGTAATCTTGCTGGAAGAAGACTATCGTTCGAAATATAAAGGTTTCGATCCAAAATCGGTCGACTCTTATATTATGTTTGAATTTATGCAAGATAAATATATCGACAAGAGTGTCGAATTTTCATCAGCAGTTCAAAAACAGTTTGTGAGTTCTGGTCGTACCAATCATGGAGTAAGGCAGGCTGGTTTTTGGGTTTTACACCGTTCGGCTTGCCCAAGTGTCTTGGTTGAAGTTGGTTTCATCTCTAACCCAGCTGAAGAACGATTTTTGATGTCGGATCAGGGACAGAAACAAATGGCTACGGCAATTTACAATGCTTTCGTTGACTATAAAAAGTCTCATGACAAAAGATCGGGCCATCGTATTTCAACTGCAGCAAAAATAGAATCGGCAGTTCCTGCTGATGAATCCGCACAGGATAAGGCGAGTATACAGTCGGAAGGTAATCAGAAACCTGTTGCAAAAGACATTGTCCGAAGACAAAAAATGGCTGATGCGTCAAAATTACCAGATGATACATCAAAAACGACAAAGGTATTGACTCCTGTGACGTTGCAACGGGATAATCGAGCAAATGCAAAGCCAATATTTAAGGTGCAGATATTTGCAGCAAGAGTTGAGCTACAAAAAAATGCTCCAGATTTTAAGGGCTTAGATAATGTTGAATTTTTTATTGAAAACAAGCATTATAAATATACTTTGGGTGCTGAAACCAGTTATTTTAAGATTCAGCAAATCCGAAAATCAATATTGTCTAAATTCCCCGATGCATTTATTATTGCTTTTGATGGTGATAGAAAATTATCACCCAAAGAAGTCTTAGAACTATCCCGATAGGCTGAATTTTTTTACAAATCGTAGTGACATCACTAAAAGAATCAGAATGAAAAAAAAATATTTTACCCGCGAAGTTAAAGTAGGAATAATGGCTATCATAGCTGTTTTTGTGTTATATTTTGGCTTGAATTTTTTGAAAGGAATTGATATATTTTCGCCAGTCAGTTATTATTATGCGCGATATGAAAATATTGGAGGTCTGGTGCCCTCATCTCCTGTCTTCGTGAAGGGATTTAAAGTCGGCCAAGTTGAACAAATAAAATATGATTTTTCTAAGAAAGAATCATTTGTTGTGAAAATTTCGGTTTCAAAAAATATTAAATTGCCCAAAGGAACAAAAATAGAATTATATGATGATGGTTTAATGGGTGGTAAGGCTATTCAGTTGATGTTTGAGCCAATTTTAGCTTCACAAGAAATGCATCAGCCCGGTGACACCATTGAGTCCAAAGTAGGCATTGGTTTGATGGCACAACTTTCGGGAGATTTGGTTCCAAAAATTGAAAGTATTTCAACGCAGGCCGATTCACTGATTCGTTCCGTGCGTGTTTTGGTTGAAAACAAGAACTTGAATAAGAGTATTGAATCTATTCAACAAACTACTGCTAATTTGGCCGTAAGTTCATCTCAGTTAAAAAAGATGATGAATAACGATGTGCCTCGCATACTTGGAGATGTAAGTGTGATAACATCCGATTTTAAGCAAGTCAGTGGAAACCTAAAGAAAATTGATTATGTGGGCACTTTTGCAAGCATCAATCATACAATTTCGAACTTGAGTCTAATTACGGATAAAATTAATAATTCAGAAGGCACACTTGGTATGCTGGTAAATAATAAAGATTTGTATATCAATCTTTCAAATACTGCAGCCAGCTCTGATAAATTATTGATAGATTTACAGAAAAATCCAAAACGGTATGTTCATTTTTCGCTTTTTGGAAGTAAAACAAAATAACTGTACTATTTTGAATTGTTCTAAATAGTGATAAGAGCTGAATATTTTTTTGTTTAAGATTTTTCACAGCCGAAACCTTTTGTTAACAAGAGTTTCGGTTTTTTTATCGCGCTTTTTTTCGAATATTCTATCAATTCGTTAATGCCTTTAGAATCAATGATGTTACAAATGAGTTACAATTAACTGTTTGTAAATCAGTGAACATTTATAATGTTCTGATATTAAAACCAATGGTTTGATTTGAAAAACTCCTAAATAAAATTGATTTTTTTATCTCAGAAAAGTTTTAGAATTTTGTAAAGTTGAAAATAGCCAATGTGATGAGAAGCTATTTGATTAGTTATAATTTGTTTGTTTGTATCTTTCGAAGTTATTAATTATTTTTTTTGAACTAAAACCAAAATGTTGAATAATCACGATCTGTTATGGAGTCGCTGTTTAAGCGTTATTAAAGACAATATAAGCGAAGCATCATATAATACCTGGTTCGCGCCGATTACAGCTCTAAAATACGAAAATAATATATTTGTCTTGCAAGTGCCAAGTCAATTTTTCGTTGAGTATATCGAAGAAAAATATATTGATCTGTTGCGAATGACTCTTTATCGTGAAATAGGAGTTGGAACACGTTTGGAATATCGTGTATTGATTGATAAATCCAGTGGCAAAGGAACTCAAATACCAAGTACTGGTACTCAACAGAAAACTAAAACGGTTGTTGCTAATCCAGGTTATATAAGTCCATATAATAAGCCTCAGCTACCTGAAATTGATCCACAGTTAAATCCGGCTTATAATTTTAATAGCCTGATTGAGGGTAATAGTAATAAACTGGCTCGTACTGCAGGTATTAGTATCGGTAATGAACCTGGAAAAAATATATTTAATCCACTATTCGTTTATGGTCAATCGGGTGTTGGAAAAACCCATCTCGCTAATGCGATTGGGGTAATGACGAAACAGTTGCATCCGGAAAAACGAGTATTGTATGTTTCGGCAAATACTTTCCAGATTCAATATACTGATGCTGTAAGAAGTAATACGGTTAATGACTTTCTGAACTTTTATCAAACGATCGATGTGTTGATTGTAGACGATATTCAGGAATTTGCAGGAAAGACTGGAACACAGAATACATTTTTCCATATTTTCAACCACTTACATCAAACAGGGAAGCAGTTGGTATTGACCTCTGACCGTTCGCCTATTGTGATGGTTGGTTTGGAACAACGATTGTTGACACGTTTTAAATGGGGACTGTCTGCTGAAATTGAAAAGCCAGATTTTGATTTGCGCAGATCGATACTTGAAAGTAAGATTTATCGTGATGGGTTGGAGATTCCTGAAGAAGTTGTTGATTTTATAGCCGAACACGTGGTTGACAATGTTCGAGATCTTGAAGGTGTGCTAGTATCACTTTTAGCTCATTCCACTTTAGCAGATATGCCGATTGATGTTACTTTGGCAGAAAAGGTTATAAGTCGTATTGTAAATATTACGCTAAAAGTGAATACAGTGGAAAAAATTCGTGACGTCGTGTGCGAATATTTTTCTTTATCAATAGATGCAATTTCGACTAAGAGTAGGAAACGTGAAGTCGTTCAGGCTCGGCAGATAGCGATGTATTTGTCTAAACAATTAACAAAAAGTTCTTTGTCCTCTATCGGAAATACTATCGGGCAGCGTGATCATGCAACCGTTTTACATGCTTGCAAAATAGTTAATGATCTGATGGACTGTGATAAAAATTTCCGCTCTAGTGTTCGTGAAATTGAAGAGAAGCTAAAGCATTAATTGCTTTGTTCAACGAATGTTACAATTCAATTATAACTGATATATTTAAAAGCTGCTACTAAAAAATGCAGCTTTTTTTGTGCAACATCTTTATTCTGTTTCTATGAAAATAGGAAATAATGTTGTATTTTTACATCCGAAATTAAAACTAACAAACATGGTATATAAATTCACAATCCTATCCGACGAAGTCGACAATTTTGTGCGCGTAATAACAATTGATTCTGAAGCTACATTCTTTGATTTACATGATGCAATTCTTGAGTCTGTAAATTATGAGAAAAATCAGATGACTACTTTTTTTATGTGCTCTGACAGTTGGGAAAAAGGACAGGAAGTGACTTTGGTGGAAATGGAATCAAGTTCGGAATACGATAACTTGGTGATGGAAGATACAAAGTTGGAAGAACTATTGGTGGATGAACATCAAAAATTGCTATACGTATTTGATATGATGTCTGACAGAGTATTTTTCATGGAATTGACCGATATTATTCCAAGAAAGAATCTGGAGAAAGCAGTTTGTGTATCTTCAGAAGGTGATGCACCAACCCAGATTCTGGCTGATGACGGATTGACAGTAGCACCTAAGGCCAGTCTCGATGAAAATTTTTACGGTGATGAAGATTTTGAACTGGATGAACTGGACGAGGAAGGTTTTGGAGAAATGAATTTTGATGATAGCAGTTTGTTTTCTGAAGATCCAAAATTCTAATTGAATTAAAAAGAAATTAGACCAAAGGCAGAAAATAAACGGGTTTTATTTTCTGTTTTTTTTGTTTGCACTCCTTGATTATTTAATCTTTCAAATAAGAATAATGGATAACTGCGATTGTATGGGAGTTGAAACTGATATTCGTAAGCCAATATTGCTTGTGCTTCTCGGTCCAACAGGTGTGGGTAAAACCCATATCAGTTTGCAGTTGGCGGAGTATTTCGGCTGTCCGATAGTTTCTTCGGATTCGCGGCAGTTTTATAAGGAGCTGAAGATTGGTACAGCTGCACCTACCGAAGCTCAATTGAGCAGGGTGAAGCATTATTTTATTGGTTCACATTCTATTCACGATGAATATAATGCCGGGGAGTATGAATTAGATACTATTCAGTTGCTGGATGAGTTGTTTAAGATTCATCCTGTGGTAATGCTGGTGGGAGGATCGATGATGTATATTGATGCAGTGTGTAATGGAATGGATGATATTCCGACAGTAGATGCTGAAACACGCAGATTCTGGCAGCAACAGTTCTCCGATTTCGGTCTGGAGTTTATTCAGAATGAATTGAAGCGACTTGATCCTATTCATTACGGGCAGGTAGATTTGCTAAACCCCAAGCGAATTATTCATGCTTTAGAAATCTGTAGCATGACCGGCAAGCCTTATTCAAGCTTCAGGACGGGACAAAGGAAGGAGCGAAGTTTCGAGGTCTTAAAAATCGGATTAAATCGTCCGAGACCGGAACTGTACGAACGGATCAATCTTCGTGTTGATGAAATGATGGCAGACGGATTACTCGAAGAGGCCAAACAATTTTATCAGTTCAGGCACTTGAATACATTAAACACCGTAGGGTATAAGGAGCTTTATGAATACTTGGATGGCATCTGGACACTGGACTTTGCCGTGAATATGATAAAGCAAGATTCGCGTCGATATGCCAAGCGCCAACTAACTTGGTTTAACCGGGATAACGAGGTGACTTGGTTTCACCCGGAGGACGAACAACAAATCATGGAATTTATACAACATAAAACTATTTCAACTAATTTGTAAGATGATTATCAAAGAACATACTTCGCTGTTGCCTTATAATACTTTTGGGATTGATGTAAAAGCTGATTATTTTATAGAATATAAATCGATAGATGATTTGAAAGCTGTTTTAAATACTGAAATAGTAAAATCGAATCCTATTCTTCATATTGGTGGAGGAAGTAATCTGCTTTTTTTGAAAAATTACTCGGGAGTTATACTACATTCGTCCATAAAATCAATAGAAAAAGTTCGGGAAGATGCTGATTCTGTTTTTGTGGAAGCAGGTTCGGGAGTGGAGTGGGACGATTTTGTGGCTTATTGCGTCGATAATGGCTGGGGAGGGGTAGAGAACCTCTCGCTTATTCCCGGTGAAGTAGGGGCGTCGGCAGTACAGAATATTGGTGCGTATGGTGTGGAAGTGCAGGATGTGATTGAAGAAGTGAGTGCCGTTGGGTTGCAAAGTTTGGAAGCTCGTACTTTTAGTAATGCAGAATGTGGCTACGGTTATCGTAGTAGTGTCTTTAAAAAGGAACTGAAAGGCAACTATATTATCACCTCGGTTGTGTTCCGGTTGACGAAACAGCCGGTGTTCAAACTGAATTATCAGCATTTGGAAGAAGAGGTGCTGAAAAACGGAGAAGTGAGTTTGCAGAATATTCGACAAACTATTATTTCTGTTCGTGAAAGTAAGCTTCCAGATCCCAAAGTATCCGGTAATGCGGGAAGTTTCTTTATGAATCCTGTAATATCAAAAGAGCTTTTTAATAAGTTGTTGCAAGCATATCCTCACATGCCACATTATTTTGTTTCGGATGCTGAGGAGAAAGTTCCGGCGGGTTGGTTGATTGATCAATGTGGTTGGAAGGGGCGGCAGATTGGCAATGCTGGTGTACATGATAAACAAGCATTGGTGTTGGTAAACAAAGGAGGAGCGACGGGAGCCGAAATTGTGCATCTGGCAGAACAGATACAGGCTTCGGTAAAGGATAAATTTGGAATTTTACTGCAGCCGGAGGTGAATTATATCTAGGAGTAGTTACAAGTAAATAGTTACGAGTTACAAGATTGTTTACCTGAATTTAGCTTTCAGAAAATAGATCATTACTTATAGCTCGCTTCGCTCGCTGTTATTAGCCTTCGGCGATATTAACTTCGTGTTATTCGCTTCGCTATTATTATGCTCCCTTCGTTCGCGTTCTATTTAAAATAACGCGAACGAAGGGAGCTAATATCTATGAATATCGCCGCAGGCAAATAACGCGTAGCAAATTAACGCGCAGTGCAGTTTATTTGAATATCTTTCTTTTATTTAGTTCGGCCTGATACTTTTTGGCATTTACCTGATGTTCTTCCCAGGTTGACGCAAATTTATGTTCGCCATTCAGGGTTTCGGATGCACACATATATATATAGTTGTGGTGTGTGTAGTTTAAAACAGCATCAATACCTTTTTCGGATGCTACGCGGATAGGACCGGGAGGTAAACCGTGATTGCGGTAAGTGTTGTAAGGCGATATCTTTAGAATGTGTTTGATCAGTATCCGTTTCAGGCTGAAATCACCCACGGCGTATTTTACGGTAGGGTCGGCTTGCAGCGTCATTCCTGCTTTTAGTCGGTTGATGTATAGACCGGCAACTTTGGGGCGGTCGGCTTTGTTGTTTGTTTCTTCTTCTACGATCGATGCCAGCGTTACAACTTCGGTTGGGGTAAGTGGAATAGCAGCTGCTTTGGCTTTTCGTTCTTCTGTCCAGAACTTGCTATATTCTGAATTCATTCGTTTAAATAGTTCTTTAGGACGTATATTCCAAAAAACTTCGTAGGTATTCGGGATAAACATCGAGATGGCGGTGTTGGTATCCAGCTTGTACGCCGATAAAAAATCCTCATCGTCCAATAGTTTCAGAATAGCTGTGGAGTCGGCCATAAGCTGAGTGCCTAGTCGGGCAGCCAGTTGCTCTTTAGTGCGGATGTTGTTGAATGTAAGGTGTACCGGGGTTTGTCTGCCGCTTCGTAATATACGTATTAATTGAAAGTTACTCATCCTCGATTTGATGGCATACCTGCCGGAATGAATTTTTTCGCCATAGTGAAGCAGGAATGCTACCTGGTTGAATGCTGACATGTTTACAACGTTTGCGTCTTTGTTCAAAAGCTTTTTGACGTCGCTGAACGTGCTGCTGTCGGGGATACAGAGAAATGCTTTTTCTTTGTTGCGGGGAAGGATGTTCGGGGCAAACAGAATATAAGCAAAGTAAATGAAGACGGCTAATACGGCATAAATAAGCCATTTGATTGGTTTTTTAAGCGCTGTTATCTGCTTCTTCGGTTTCTTTTTTGTGGTCATGATTATCTTAAAATCTGTAGTTTTATTTTACACTACAAAAATACGGATTTGTTTTGAAATACAGGTGTAGAAATTTAATTACAATTATTTCTCAACGTTTTTTTGTAATGTAAAATACAGGATTTCAATTATAAATAATTATTCCATGTGAATTAGAAATCTCAAATAGAGAAAATGGTTTTGATAATCGAAAATTCCTTCCTATATTTGCACCCGCAAAAGCGAAGTTTGGAAGTTTGGGTGAGTGGCTGAAACCACCAGTTTGCTAAACTGACGTACGGGCAACCGTACCACGAGTTCGAATCTCGTAGCTTCCGCAAAAACGTCGAAATCCATCAGGGTTTCGACGTTTTTTTGTTATATCCTTCCTGGTTTGGTAGCTCCGAACTGTTATGAAAGTAGAAAATTATGTAAAAAAGACTTCTGGATAACAAGAATGTGATTTTAACCTGTTATTTTCGTCACCGATTTAACACCTTTATATTTATTCTTATGAATCGCAAACTACTTTCTCTTGCTCTTTTTCTGTTTTTATTCTGTATGGGGTATGCCGAAACTACTGTTTCTTCTTTTGTAGTAAAAGGCATAGTACTTGATTCAATATCGAATACATCGTTGCCCTACGCCACTGTATCTGTCTCGGCAGCAGAAAATCCAACTTTATATCTGAAACGATTGGCTTCGGGTGTAAAAGGTGATTTCGAATTGACTTTGCATAAAACCGGCAACTACTTACTCAGTTTTGAATCGGTAGGTATGACTAAATTGGTAAAAAAAATATCTATAACGGCTAATCAGACGAAATTTGATTTAGGAAAAATAAACATGGTGACTACCGATCAGAAGCTGGCAGGGGTTACTGTTTTGGCCAACAAGCCGCTGGTGAAGGTGGATTTGGATAAAATAAGCTATGATACGAAGTCCGATCCCGAGGCTCAAAGTATCAATGTGCTGGATATGTTGAAAAAGGTTCCGATGGTGACTGTGGATGGTGATGATAATATACAGGTAAAAGGCTCGACAAACTTTAAGGTATACATTAATGGAAAACCATCGAATATGACGGCTACAAATCCTTCGCAGGTATTGAAAAGCATGCCGGCTGCAAGCATTAAAAGCATAGAAGTGATTACCGAACCGGGAGCTAAATATGAAGCTGAAGGTGTGGGCGGTATTATTAATATAGTAACCGAAAAAGCCATGGGCGGATATACGGGAAGTGTACAGAGTGGAGTGGATAGCCGGGGCGGATATTTTGGTGGAATTTATTTTTCTACCAAAACCGGAAAGTTTGGAATAACAGCCAATTTGAATTATAATAACCGTGCTGATCCGGGACGCACGAGTACGATGTATCGCGAAAGTCTGTCGGGTGTAGGTGGAAAATACTTGAATCAGGGCACTTCTACTGATACGCGATACCATTTCTTTTATGGTAATCTGGAAGCCAGTTACGAAATTGATTCATTAAATCTGATTAGTTTGACCGTGGGAGGTCACAACGGAGGAAGTCATTCGAAAGTAAATGGTCTGTCGGTTACAAGCGATGAGCAGCGCGATACACTAAATGCTTTCAGCCAATACACCGATTCAAAGGAAACCTGGGGAGGCGAAGAGCTGTCGTTGGACTATCAACGCTCGTTCAAAAAGCCGGATCAATTACTTACATTCTCCTACAAACTTGGAAATACGCCCAATAACACCGACAATTATTCGAAAGCAAGCGGCATTGTGAATTATGCCGATAGTGAACAAAAAATTAAAAGTGATGCTTCGGGCAATGAGCATACATTTCAGCTGGATTATACCGAGCCATTCAACAAAATACATGTGATGGAGGTGGGCGCTAAATACATTCTGCGGTTGAACAACAGCGATAATCTGTATCGAAACTTCAACGATACCATTAATCAATGGGTGGATACTCCGGGGCGTAACACCAACGATATGAAACATACGCAACATATTTTGGGTGTGTATGGAAGTTATACCTTGAAACTAAAAAAGTTCAGTCTTAAAGGTGGGGTACGTTATGAGCATACCAATTCCATTGTGGACTTTTCGCAAAAACCGACACAGAACTTTAAGGTGCCGTTTGATAACGTAGTGCCATCGGTAAGTGCCAGCTATAAGCTGACGGAAACATCTAACCTGAAACTTGCGTACAATCAGCGTATCAGTCGTCCGGGAATTTGGTACTTAAATCCATTTTACGATGATACCAATCCGCTGGCTATCTCGCAGGGTAACCCCAACCTGAAAGCGGAAGTGGACAATTCATTCTCGCTGAACTACGGAAACTTTTCGAAAGACATAAACTTTAATGCCAACCTGTATACCTCGTTTACCAATAACTCCATTGAGGAGGTGAGTAAATTGCTGGCAAGCGGTGCAACTTACACGACGTATGAAAATATAGGATCGGTAAATAATACAGGGCTTTATATCTACGGAAGCTGGCAAATGAATAAAGTACTCCGGCTGAACTGTAATACCAGCGCCACTTATTCCAAATACAAAACCAATGATGGAAGTGGACTGGAAAATGACGGTATGCGGTATACCTTTTCGGGAGGCGCCCAGTTTACACTTCCATCGGACTTTAAATTGAACCTCAATGGAGGTTATTATTCTCATGGCGTGTCGTTGCAGGGAACCAACCCTTCGTTTCACTACAGTGGCGTGTCGCTCGGACGCGATTTTCTGGATAAAAAACTGAATGTGACGGTGAGAGTACAAGAGCCTTTTGAGTCGACACGCAAAATGAATTTTACAACACAAACCAGTACCTATTATCAACAAACTGATATGGTCAGAAAAGGACGTTCATTTGCAATTACGGCAAGTTATCGCTTTGGCGAAATGAAAGCCCAGATTAAAAAGGTTGAACGCGGAATTTCCAACGACGACGTGAAAGGTGGTGGAGGCTCCGGGGGTGGCCAATAAAGCTCAAATCCTTTAAAGTTATTGCTCAATTGCCGTTCCGGATGCGAAACGGCAATTGTTTTTTTTTATTCATTTCTCCCATTTGCCTTCAAAAAGACTAAAGCAAAGAGTTTTCGTTCAAAATTGCGTATCTTTGCACGTATATTAATATATTTTCAATGAGATT
>Ga0302170_10000182_pt1 | contig 25489 bp, 18 predicted proteins | sample I_Fen_N2_1_FD_193492 | JGI IMG/M metagenome (GOLD analysis project Ga0302170, IMG submission 193492) | Peat permafrost microbial communities from Stordalen Mire near Abisko, Sweden - I_Fen_N2_1 | ecosystem: Environmental > Terrestrial > Soil > Wetlands > Permafrost | place: Sweden: Abisko...
ATTACAATTTCAAATCGTGTACAAGGATTTTAAGAGATAAATAATTAAATATTAACTAATTAGAAGCTGTTCTTACTTTTTTAACGGGACAGTAGTGTACTATTCCATTTGATGGGACTATAAAAGATAGTGTTATTTTGGATAGAACAAAACGGACTATTATAGCTACGAAGAGATCTGATGATAAACTATTAATTGCTGTATTTAATAAGACTTGGAATTTCTCTATTTTACAAAATGAAGCTCTCGGTTACATGCAGCTCTTAAAAACGGGACAGGATTACATAAAGATGATGCCTGCTGATCCTTTTGCAGCAATTCTTAGCACATCCACAGACACTTGTACAGATTATATGGCCACTCGACGGATTTGTAAGTCTATAGAGTCTTCATATAGAGATTCTATGCAACGAATGATGTGGCTTCAAGCCGCTATGACTTGTAACTGTTTTGCGGGCAATCAGGAAGACGTTGAACGCTATGAAAAGGAATTCCATGAGCGAATAATCAGCCAACCGGAAAAGATTGATTGTTATGACGTCGAGGCAATTGATTATTTGAAATCGCAGCTTGTCGATAAAAAGGTGGTGTTGATGAATGAGGCTCATTGGCAATCGAAACACCGCTACTTAGGGAATCTATTATTGGATTATTTTTATCGTATTGGGTTTCGATATCTTGCTTTGGAATGTGTTTGGGATAATCAGGATTCGTTGAATCTCCGAAAGTTTCCCATTCAGAAATCAGGCTACTATACTAAGGATCCGGCTATGAGCAATCTAATACGAAATGCTTTACAGATGGGATTCAAGGTAATCCCTTATGAGGATTTTAATCCCAATAGTAGAACTGAAAAGGATAGAGATTTGGGAGAAGCTAAAAATATTTACGAGAGAATATTTGCAAAAGACCCAGATGCGAAAGCTTTAATTTGGGGCGGATTTGGTCACATCAGTAAATCTCCTCAAGAACGGCGAATGGGATTTTGTTTGGATAGCTTACTGGGAGGAGGCGTATTTTCTATTGATCAAATAAAGATGTGGGGTCGTAATTTTAAGCTTTCATCTCCACATTATTTGGCATTGGAAAAGGTGAATAAGAATTCGTATTCCGGATATGATATTCTTCTTTTTAACAACTTGCAAGAGAAGGATCTGAAGGTGATCCCTTCTGCTCGTGAGATTACTTATAAATACCGTTTGACGGATGCTTTGAAGAAAAAAGTAACGCAGCATAAAGAACTTCTGATGATGGTTTACAACAAGAATGAGTTTGATGCTTACGGTTACAAAGCGGTACCGGTAAAGAATATCCTGATTACGAAGAAGTCTCCGGTGAAGGTAAAGCTTCCGGTGGGAAAATATTGGATTATAGTTAAAAGCCCTGTTGAAACAACACTGAAAAAGGAAGAGGTTTATATAGATTAATAATCTAATTTCGTCAATGGGGCTAGAAAGATAAAAAAGCTAACAAAAAAGGCCTTTTAACGAGGTAAATGCTAGAGATAAGAAATTTTTATGCAATCAAAAGAGCTGTTGCCAGCTGTTGAATTTATTTTCAACAGCTGGCAGTAACCTTTTCGATTAAACTCTTATTCTATCTATAGGCGATGAAAGAGAAAAAATAATATGAAAAACACAGCCATCTTATTAAATAAATTGCTATTTTTGTAGCGAACCTTAGAACTAACCCTTATTAAAGCAAAGGATAAAATGGAAAAGAGGCTCAGCGAGAAAGCGCAACTTGTCTAATTTTAAAGAGTAAAGAAATGCATATCGATGAATTTTCCTCATTTGAACTAAAGAAGATTAACTACTTCTTACGGTGGCACCGTATTGGATTGAACCGTTTAAAAGGTTTTGAACTTATGAAGTCGGATAATATCCCTTCACAAAAAGATTGGCGTAAAATTCGAAATCGTTTTTGCGGTTCTATTTTAACTTTCCATTTTAAAGATGGCAGTACTTGTGACTTGCGGATGAACGTAATGACCAACCGTAATATATCTCTGGTATTGCGCTTTTTGGTGCAGCAAGGAATCCCGATGTTGAATGCCAAAGAGAAAAAGACAGAGGCTGTTCATGCCACAGAACCTTTGTGCGGCAAAACGTACCGAACGAGTCAGAATAATATGTTTCTTATCTACTTCCTGATGTTCATTTATGTCCCCATTGTTATTTTCATTGGGTACGTAAATTATTATTTTATGGAATCCGGATTTGTGGTTGTGCCTGCCATTATATTTGCTGCACTTGCTATTTTAGCTGTATTTTTGTTGCTTGTTTTTGTGAAGTTGCGAAGGAATAAGTTGAAATTTACTGAGGATGCACTTTTTATTGGCTATGCAAATTTGCGTGGAAAAAACAGAACAGTTCTCTATTCAAACATTCTGAAAGCAAATATCACCAAGATTAAAACTCCAATGGGATTGCGAGCCCCCGGGCGTGTAATTGAGATTCTTACTACTGATTATAGATACGACTTCTACGATGTACAATATATTGATGGAAAGTCTCTTACAGAAATAGTAGAGCAATTGAAAAAACTAGATGTAGATGCTACTATGGTAATAAGGTGCCGTGATAGCCAATAATAGATGTGTATTGTGAGAATTATCTAATTGTTTTCTAATCTCAGATAAGGATATTGTAATCGTTTTTATAGTGTCAATGCCCTAAAAAGTCCCTACTTTTGTCCCCGAAAAAAGATAGGAGATGAAAAGGATAATATTGGTACTAGTTGCGTTGCTTTCGATTAACTTCATTCAAGCCGAGAATCAAGGTAGCCCAATTAGCTTAACTTTGCCTCAGGCAGAAAAAGTTTTCTTTGAGCAAAATTTGTCTTTGCTGGCTAAGCATTACGAGGTTGATCAGGCTCAGGCACAAATCATTCAGGCTCGGCTATACGATAATCCGGTAATTTCAATTGATGCAAATGCTTTCAATCGACTCAACAACAAGATTTTTGATTTTGGAGCGAGAAGTGAACAAACGGTTCAAATAGAACAGAAGATAAGGTTAGCCGGACAAAGGAATAAGCGTATTGCTCTTGAAAAGGTGAATGCTGAAATGGCTCAATATCAATACGAAGAAGTAGTTCGTACTTTGCACAGCCAGCTAAATCGTCAGTTTGTGGAAATTTACTTTACCCAGCACACCGTTAAGGTATACGATCAGGAAATCACTTCACTCTCAAAATTAATTCAGGTTATGGCCGTGCAGTTGAGTAAAGGGAATGCCTCGCTGATGGAAAAGGCACGCTTGGATGCAGAACTGCTGGCACTGAAGAAAGAAAAGAATGAGGCAGACAATCTGTTGATATCCGATCGACAAGAATTGAATCTGCTGCTCGGCTTACCTGCCACCGCAATTGTGATTCCGCAAATGGATGAGCAAATACTCTATAACCTTAAAATAGCTTCCGTTCCTTTTGAAGCGATAGATACACTGCTCACTGAACGTTCCGATTTAAAGTTGGCTAGGGCGGGCATACAAGGCTCCAATCTAAATTTAAAATTGCAGAAATCACTTGCTGCTCCCGACTTTTCAGTACGAGGAAGTTACGATCGTTCCGGAGGTGTCTTCAACAACTTTTTCTCGGTAGGAGTCGGCCTTTCCATTCCTCTTTTCGATCGGAACCAAGGAAATATAAAGGCTGCCAAGTACGGCCTCAATCAAAGTCGTCAGGAGAGTCAAGAAGCTCTTTCGCGGGCTCATTCCGAAGTCTATTCAGCTTATCAGCAATGGAAAAATGCGTTGGAACTCTATCAGTCGTCCGACACAACCATTGAGCATAATTTTTCATTCTTACTTAACGGAGTTATCAATAATTTCTGTTCCCGTAATATAAATATGTTGGAGTTCCTCGATTATTACGAGAGTTATAAAAACACCTACCTACAGTTGTGCAACACTCGTAAGGATGTGTTTCTGAAAATGGAAGCCGTCAACGAAGCGGCTGGTAGAAGCATATTTAAATATTAGACAAAAGAAAAAACAAATATATGATGAATCGTAACGTACTGATTTTTTCAGTTTGCACCCTACTTTTAGTAAGTTGCAATGCACACAAAGAAGCAGACACAAAGCCCAAAGGGATTTTTTTAACGGATAGTCTGAAGCATGTCGTATCTCTTGATACGATACAATGTCTTCCACTTTCGGATGAACTGACTCTTAATGGAAAGGTCGACTTTAATCAAGAAGAAGTAGCTCGTGTGTCTCCGTTGCTTGGGGGGACAGTCACTTCTGTTCGTGCCGAATTAGGCGATTACGTAACCAAGGGTAGTTTATTGGCCACCATTCGTAGCGGAGAAGTTGCTGAATACGGGAAACAAAAAGCAGAGGCGCAGCAGCAATTGCTTATGGCGCGACGTAATTTAAGTGCGACAAAAGATTTGTTTGATGCCGGCATGGCTTCGCAAAAAGAGATGTTTTCGTCTCAACAGGATATTGCCAATGCGCAAGCTAATCTGAAACGCATGAAAGAGATTTATTCTATCTATCACGTTTCTGCTAATGCTGTGTATCAGGTGAAGGCTCCCGTTTCGGGCTTTATAGTAGAGAAGAATGTGAATTCACAAATGCAAATTCGCCCAGAAGATGGCGCGATGTTCACTATATCGGGTCTGAAAAAAGTATGGATTGTAGCCAATGTCTATGAAAGCGATATCAGTAAGGTGCGGCAAGGAATGCCCGTAAGAATTACGACGTTGGCTTATCCTGACAAACAGTTCAGTGGAAAAATAGAAAAGGTGTATAATGTACTCGATGATGAAAGTAAAACGATGAGTGTACGTATCAGTCTTGAAAATAAGGATTACCTGCTTAAACCCGGCATGCTTGCCAACGTATCTGTAGAAAGTTACCAAGGAGCTTTAACTCCTTGTGTAGATCCTCATGCGCTAATTTTTGAAAATGGCCGAAACTTTGTGGTGGTTGTAACCGCACACAACAAGTTGGAAAAACGTGAAGTGGAGATACTTCGACGTTCCGACGCACATGCTTACATCTCTTCGGGGCTGAAAGAAGGAGACGTTATTATCAGCAAGAACGCATTGCTTCTCTACAATGCACTCGACACACAATCTTAAAAAGAGACAGTCATGCATAAATTCATAGATAATATTGTAGCATTTTCACTCAAGAACAAGTTTTTCATCTTTTTCTGTACGGTAATTGCTATTATTGCGGGTGTCGTCTCTTTCAAACAGACTGCCGTTGATGCTTTCCCTGATGTAACCAACACCAATGTCACTATCATCACTCAGTGGCAGGGACGAAGTGCTGAGGAGGTGGAGAAATTTATCACCATTCCTATTGAGATAGCCATGAATGCGGTGGACAAGAAAACGGATATCCGTTCTACCACGTTGTTTGGACTATCTGTAATAAAGGTGATGTTCGATGACAATGTGGATGATTTTACGGCTCGTCAGCAAGTATATAACTTATTAAGTAGTGCTGATCTTCCGGAAGGTGCATCGCCCGAGGTACAGCCTCTGTCCGGTCCTACCGGTGAAATATATCGCTATACGCTGCAAAGCAAAGTACGCAATGTGCGTGAACTTAAAACGCTGCAAGACTGGACGATTGAGCGAAAACTTCGTTCTGTACCCGGTGTGGCTGATATTGTTAGTTTTGGTGGCGAAGTAAAAACGGTCGAGGTAAGTGTGAACCCCAATAAGCTCAACCAATATGGTATCTCCTCGCTTCAACTTTACGATGCCATTGCAAAGAGTAATATTAATGTGGGTGGTGATGTGATTACGAAAAGTTCACAGGCTTACGTAGTTCGAGGTATTGGTTTGGTTAACAACCTCGATGAGCTTCGCAACATTGTGGTGAAGAATATAAAGGGAACTCCTATTTTAGTACGCCAACTAGCTGATGTGCATGAATCGTGTCTACCTTGTTTGGGACAGGTGGGACGGATGAATGAAGACGATGCGGTGGAAGGTATGGTACTCATGCGAAAAGGAGAGAATCCGGAGAATGTAATCAAGGCTCTCAAAGAGAAAATATCGGAGCTCAACAAGGATGTTCTTCCTAAAGATGTGAAGATTGTACCCTTTTACGATCGTCAGGATCTTGTGGATATGGCTATTCATACGGTAACTCATAATTTATTGGAAGGTATCATCTTGGTTACCTGCATCGTATTTCTCTTCATGGCCGACTGGCGCACTACGGTTATCGTTTCTGTGGTTATACCGCTAGCCTTGCTCTTTGCCTTTATTTGCTTGCATATTATGGGCATGTCGGCAAATTTACTGTCGATGGGAGCGATCGATTTTGGTATCATCATTGATGGAGCTGTGGTAATGGTCGAAGGCATCTTTGTCGCGCTCGACAAGAAGGCTAAAACGGTAGGGATGCCGACTTTTAACCGTATGTCGAAACTCGGACTGATTCGTAACACAGCAAAGGAGAAAGCTAAAGCTGTATTCTTCTCAAAACTCATTATTATCACGGCACTCCTTCCTATTTTTTCTTTCCAGAAGGTAGAGGGCAAGATGTTCTCTCCACTGGCCTATACGCTTGGCTTTGCTTTGCTCGGAGCTCTTCTTTTTACTCTTACGCTGGTGCCGGTTATGTCGGCTATGTTACTTAAGAAAAATGTGAGAGAGAAAAACAACCGCTTCGTCCATTTTATAAATAAATCCTCTTCTTCTCTCTTTGAGAAGTGTTATGCTCGTCGCAAACTTACCCTCATTCTGGCTTGTGTAATAGGAGGAGTAGGTTTATGGATGTTTACTTTCCTCGGCTCTGAGTTCCTGCCCCAGCTTAATGAAGGTTCCATCTATATCCGTGCTACGATGCCTCAAAGTATATCTCTTAGTGAGTCGGTTACATTGGCTAATCAAATGCGTAGAAAAATAGAAGCTTATCCGGAGGTTAAGAAGGTGCTGTCGCAAACCGGCCGCCCAAATGATGGAACTGATGCTACCGGATTTTATAACGTTGAATTCTTTGTCGACATTCATCCGGAGAAAGAATGGAAAAGTCATTTAAGTAAGGCTGAACTAATTAATAAGATGCAAAAAGATTTGTCTGTTTATCCGGGTGTCGACTTCAACTTCTCGCAACCTATATCCGACAATGTGGAAGAAGCAGCTTCGGGTGTGAAAGGCTCTATCGCGGTGAAAATCTTTGGGCAAGATCTTTATCAATCGGAACATACCGCCGACCAAATTGAGAAAGTGTTGAAAACTGTACGAGGCATAGAAGACCTCGGTGTGGTTCGGAATATTGGTCAACCGGAATTGCGCATTGAACTGAACGAAGAAAAATTGGCTCGCTATGGTGTGGCTAAAGAAGAAGTACAATCGATCATTGAAATGGCTATTGGTGGCAAATCAGCTTCTCTGATGTATGAAGACGAACGTAAGTTCAATATTATGGTTCGTTACAGTCCGGAGTTTAGGAAAGATGAAACCGCTATAGGCAAAATCCTTGTTCCGGCTATGAATGGTAGCATGATTCCTATTAAAGAGTTGGCACAGATTCGTACCATTACAGGGCCGTTGCTTATCTTCCGCGAGAATCATGAACGCTTTTGCGCCGTTAAGTTCTCTGTACGCGGCCGTGACATGGGGTCTGCGGTAGTGGAGGCTCAAAAGAAAGTCCAAAAACTGGTAAATGTTCCTTCCGGCTATACGCTGAAATGGGCTGGCGATTTTGAAAACCAGCAACGAGCTACCAATCGTTTGGCGCAAGTGGTGCCTATAAGCATTATCCTTATTTTTATGATTTTATTTGTGCTTTTCTCTAATGTGCGCGATGCAGCCCTTGTGCTGTGCAATGTGCCGTTTGCCGCTGTGGGAGGAATTCTGGCGCTGCTAATTACCAATTTCAATTTTTCTATTTCTGCGGGGATTGGTTTCATTGCTTTGTTTGGAATTTGTATACAAAACGGGGTTATAATGATTTCCGATATCAAGCAAAATCTACATGCGAAATTACCTTTAGACGAGGCGCTCAAAAAAGGGGTTCGCTCGCGTGTTCGATCTGTACTGATGACGGCCGCCATGGCTACTCTCGGCTTGCTTCCGGCAGCCACTAGTCACGGTATTGGTTCTGAATCGCAACGTCCGCTTGCTATCGTCATCATTGGCGGTTTAATTACAGCTACATTCTTTGTGTTGTTTGTGTTTCCTCTGATTGTGGAATTCGTATATAGAAAAATGTTGTACGATAAAGACGGAATATTGAAGCAGCGTAAATTATAAATTCGTATATTTGCATCATTAATAGTCTAGTTATGGCCAATGTTCTGTTAGTAGAAGACGAAGTAAATATCGCCTCATTCATTAAGCGTGGTCTTAATGAATTTGGGCACAATGTGGTAGTGGCTACCGATGGTGAGATGGGGTGGAACTTAGTTCAGTTAGAGAGTTTTGATCTCCTAGTACTTGATCTCATCATGCCCAAACTTAATGGGTTGGAACTTTGTGCTCTTTATCGTCAGAAATTTGGTTATCAGGTACCCGTCATTATGCTTACTGCCCTTGGAAGCACAGAAGATGTGGTGAAAGGGCTAGATGCCGGAGCTGATGATTATTTGATAAAGCCTTTCAGTTTTCAAGAATTGGAAGCCCGCATTAAAGCTTTGCTTCGAAGGCAGTGTAGTAAGCAAGATTCTCCTCGAGAGTTGAAGTGTGCCGATCTAACCCTTAATTGCTGCAATCGCAAAGTCCATCGTGGAATCATAGAGGTAGATCTTACCGTAAAGGAATATCGTTTGCTGGAATATTTTCTTACTCATCAGAATATGGCTATCAATAGGCTCACTCTCTTGAAGGACGTGTGGGATAAGAATTTCGATACCAATACCAACATTGTCGATGTATATGTAAACTATCTTCGCAGCAAGATCGATAAAGACTTTCCGCAGAAACTTATACATACAGTAGTAGGAGTAGGTTATATCATGAGTGAATCGGAATAAGAGAGTAATAGATGAAAATAGGGACCAAAATAAGCTTGTTCTATACTAGTGTTACGTTTGCTATCACGCTTTTTATAATACTGGTATTCTATGTTTTTACATCCCGCTATGTCGACAAGCTCTTTCAGCTCAATCTCGCAGACAAAGCTTACCTTTCCGCGCAGAAGAATTGGGAGAAAGATGAAGTAGATCCTAAAAGTTATCGCCTCATTCTGGAGGAATACAACGAGCTACTCCCTCGTGCTCGTGAGGTGCTCCTTAATAAAGACAGCCTTCCAGCGATGAAGGATTCTCTCAATAAATATCTCAGTCCCAAAGAGCAGGCAAAGCTTTACGAGGGAGATCCTGTATTCTTTAATAAACATAAGCTTCGCGGTGTTGCACTCTATTATCCGGATAATCAAGGTAAGTTTGTAGTGCTTATCATGGCGCATAATAAATATGGTTATAATATACAGCAACATACCTTAGTGTTATCTCTTATCTTGTTGTTAATAAGCAGTGTAGTTGTATTTATTATGGGCCGTATCTACTCTGAGAATATCATGCTACCCTTGAAGAATCTGTTGCAACATCTGAAGCAAATTAGGGGCAATAATCTTAATTTTAGATTGAAGGAAGCCGGTAATAAAGATGAATTGGATGCTCTTATCCATACCCTTAATGAGATGCTTGACCGTATTAATGAAGCTTTCAAGTCTGAAAAGTCTTTTGTTAGTTGTGCTTCCCATGAACTCAATAATCCTCTCACTGCGATTCAGGGCGAATGTGAAATTAGTTTGATGAAGCAGCGTACACCTGAGGAATATATTGAATCTCTGCAACGCATCTCTACTGAAAGTCAACGCTTGTCACAACTCGTTAAGCAACTTATGTTTTTATCTCGTCATGATGAAGATCTGCTTATACAAGAACGTTCTCCTATTCGTTTAAACGACTTCCTAAAGAATATGGTGCAGAAAAATTCGCGTATCGTATTTTCTAATGAGACTGATATAAAAGAAGATATCATTCTCTCTGCCAATCCTTATCTACTAGAGATAGCTCTTGAAAATTTCCTCAGCAATGCTTGTAAATATTCTCAAGGAGATGTTGATCTTCGCCTGAAGCTCACTGCGGAAGCTGATCCTTTTATTGAGATAGAAGACTACGGCATCGGTATCCCGGAAGCTGAAGTCTTCCAAATTTTTCAATCATTCTATCGTGCTTCCAATACTCGTGCGTATTCCGGTAACGGCATAGGCCTTAGCCTCTCTTTTAAAATACTGAGTGCCTACGGTGCAAAAATATCTGTCGACACAGAAGAAAATGTCCATACTAAATTTACAATCATTTTCTCTGATATACAGGCAAGTGATAATAACGAAAAAGAACTATGAAATATTACCCGATGAATCAGTTTGATGTTAAAGCCAAAGGATGGGATATTGAGCCCATTCATTGGAATCGTTCGAAAGCTATTGCAGAAAGAATACTCGATTATTTGCCGACAAATTCTACTATTCATGCATTAGAGTATGGTGCCGGAACAGGTATCCTAAGTTTAATGCTTTCTGATCGCTTGTCGGATATTACTTTGATGGACAGCTCTTTGGAAATGGTGAAAGTGATTCGCGAAAAAATAGAGCATACAGGGGTTTCTCATCTGGAAGCTCTTCAGTACGATTTGGAAAAGGAAGAATATAATATTAAAACCTTCGATCTTATATACACTCAAATGGTGATGCACCATACGCAGAACCCGCAGCACATTTATCGGGAATTTTACAAATTACTCAATTCCGGAGGAACCCTTGCTGTAGCTGATTTGTATATCGAAGATGGTTCTTTTCATGGAGAAATGAAAAATGTGCATCCTGGTTTTGATCCTGAAACGATTAAGCATCAGCTTTTGCAAATTGGTTTTATAAATATTACTTATCAGCCTTGCTTTGTAATGAAAAAATCGTCTAAAGGTTTGCTGCGTGAATATCCTGTTTTCTTGATATTTGCAAGAAAATAGTTTATCTTAAAATAATAGAGCCTTTAAAAATGAAGTTTTAAGTATTGTGATTGTTTGCTTTGAAACTGAAACATCCTGAGAAATCCTGGAATATTAAATTTTAATGTTTCAGGGTTATCTTACTGAATATCAATTTCACAAGTGGTGGCTGAAAGATGAAAGATATAAGGCACTTTTAATTATAGCAGTGCATTTTTTGCTAAATATCTTTATAAAATTCCACATTTTCTTTTACTATGATATCCATCGGCATATAATTTTCACGCAGAGTTGGGGGGATGCTGAATACTAAAATGTTTACAAGAGAGTTAATGCTTTGTACAATTTGCGTTTCCGTATGTTGCGCAATCAGATAGCGGATGTAGCCTTTTTTCAGAGCTGCTACATTACGATCGAGCATGTCGAAGCCTAGCAATGTATGGTTTTGAATACGATTCTCCTCGAAGTATTCTGCAAGAAGATGAATACGTGAATTAAAGGTAATGATATGGTGCACATTGGGGTGTGCTGCAAAAAAGCGAGTCAGTAAATTTGCATTATATTGAGTGTCGTATGGATGAATTAATTCATTGTGTATAATTGTTTGCGGAGCATGTTGTGCTAAGTAATCCATGAACCCTTCTTTGCGTTTTAGGGTTGCGTTATCATGAGGAGAATTTCCACGTTCAATGCCGACAATTGCAATTTCATCTATCGGATGGACATTGATTAATAAGGAGGCTGCCAAAGTTCCACTTTCGTACATCGGCATTCCGTAATAAGCCAGATAATTGGTTTCGTCCACTTTGGAATCGAGAAATACGTAGGGGATCTTTCGGACTTCCAGTTTCTCGATCAGAGAGAGTGTTTCATCGTGATACATTGGGGCAATGAGCACTGCATCTACTTCGTTATCTAATAATTCTTCACAGGCTTTACGGAAGGAATTTACATCGAACTGGTCGAATTCTAACACCTCGATAGATAAGTGGTGTTGTCTATTCTCTTCAATTGTGCGCTCTATGCCGCTTTTGGCTAATCCCCAATATTCACCATTCAGCATAATAGGGATAAGGCAGTAAATAGCATAATGTTTATTCGAAGCAAGCGCTGAGGCGTAAATGTTTGGCTTATATCCGATCTCTTCGATGACACGCAAGATGAGGTCTCTGTTTTTTGTGGACACTTCACCTCGTTGATGGATGACGCGATCGACTGTGCCGATTGATACTCCTGCAATACGTGCAACGTCTTTTATGGTGATCTTTTTGCTACTTTCTTTCATTGGTGTCGTGGATTGAATGGTTTCTCTTATATTGGAGCAAAAGTAGTGTTATCCTTTCAATAAAGAGCTTGATTTTGTACTAAAAGATATTAAAATATATACCGTGTTCGTACACGGAATAAAAAAATATATAACTTTGCAGCAGAAATAAGTCAAAAAGAAACCATGAAAATAAAAGCTGGATTTGTAGATGAGGATTTTATGCTCACTACTTCTACTGCTCGTCGTTTGTACCATGAAAACGTAGAGCAATTACCTATTGTCGACTATCATTGTCATCTCAGCCCGAAGATGATTGCGGAGAATCATTCTTTTAGAAGTATTACAGAAGCTTGGTTGGAAGGTGATCATTATAAGTGGCGTGCTATGCGTGCCAATGGAGTGAGCGAGGAATATATTACCGGGAATAAATCGGACAAAGAGAAATTTTTAAAGTGGGCCGAAACGGTACCTTATACCATACGTAACCCTCTGTACCATTGGACGCATCTTGAACTCTCACGTATCTTTGGCGTGAATGAACTCTTGAATCCGCGTACGGCTTGTCGGATATATGAGCAGTGCAATGAGAAATTGCTTCAAGAAGACTTTCGAGTGCAAGGGTTGATTGCACGTTCAGGTGTAGAAGTGCTTTGTACTACGGACGATCCGATTGATTCATTGGACTATCATCGTCGAATTAGAGAAAGTGGTTTTACGGTGAAGGTGCTACCTGCTTGGCGTCCGGATAAGGTGTTGGCACTGGATGATCCTCAAGTGTATAAAGTATATATTTATCATTTGGCTGAGGCTGCCGATATGGAAATTACTTGTTACGGCGATCTTTTGTCTGCTTTAGCTGTACGCCATACTTTTTTTGCGGAGATGGGGTGCAAACTGTCTGATCATAGTCTCGATACTTTTTATGCAGCCGATTACTGTCCGGCAGAATTGATACAGATATTCGATAAGATAATGTGTGGTAACCACCTAACTACAGAAGATAAATCGAAGTTTAAGAGTGCCCTATTGCATGAATTGGCTATCATGGATGCGGAGAAAGGATGGGTGCAGCAGTATCATCTAGGTGCGATTCGTAATAACAGCACAAAGATATTCCGTACAATAGGTGCGGATGCCGGCTGTGATGCGATTGATGATTTATGTTGTGCTGCACGTGGACATCGTTTTTTTGATGATTTGGATGCTATTGATAAATTGGCTAAAACAATTGTCTACAATTTGAATCCGAAAGACAATGAAGTGTTGGCTGCTATGGCCTATACTTTTAATGATGGTAAGGTGAAAGGGAAAATGCAATGGGGAGCAGCTTGGTGGTTTCTCGATAATGAGCAGGGTATGCGTCGGCACTTGGATACGCTTTCGTCGCAGGGATTGCTTTCGCAGTTTGTGGGGATGCTTACTGATTCACGAAGTTTCCTTTCTTTTCCCAGGCACGAGTATTTCCGCCGTATTCTGTGTGACCTGATTGGTCGGGATGTGGAGCTTGGGAAACTTCCGAAAGAAGAAATGGAATTTATAGCACAGATGGTTTCGAACATTTCTTATTATAATGCCAAAGACTATTTTCAATTTTAATATGAATGATTCAAACTTTACTAATACTGTAGCGAAAACAAATTACCGGTGGGCTATTTGTGGTATGCTGTTTTTTGCCACCACGATTAATTATCTCGATCGACAAGCTTTGTCTCTAACATGGAAAGATTTTATTGCTCCTGAATTTCATTGGACGAATGAGCATTACGGTATGATTACGGGACTTTTTTGTCTGATTTATGCTTTTGCGATGTTGTTTTTTGGTCCTATAATTGATTTCTTGGATACGAAGCGAGGTTATTTATGTGCGGTTGGAATCTGGTCGGTGGGTGCCTGTCTTCATGCTTTCTGCGGTATTGCTACTGAATGGTGGGTTGGAGCTGAGAATGCTGCGGATTTATTTCATGCCACGGGAATGGTTGCATCTGCAATTTCAACGATTAGCGTTTATTTCTTTCTGATGGCACGTGCTGTATTAGCTGTTGGTGAAGCAGGTAATTTTCCTGTGGCGATTAAAGCTATTGCTGAATACTTTCCTCGAAAGGATCGTGCTTTTGCTACAGGACTATTTAATACGGGTAGCATGGTAGGTGCTTTAGCGGCTCCATTTGCGATACCTTCTATTGCAGTGCGTCTTGGTTGGGAAGCTTCTTTTCTTATTATTGGTGGATTGGGGTTTATTTGGATGGCTTTATGGACTTTTGTCTATAAGAAACCTGCTCAAAATAACAAGATGAATAAGGCTGAATTGGCTTATATTAATCAAGATGAAGAGAATGTACTCCAATCGGATGCAACTAAAAAAGTGGAAAAGCGTATTCCTTTCTTCAAATGTTTTACTTATCGGCAGACTTGGTCGTTTGTTCTTGGAAAATTTATGAGTGATGGAGTATGGTGGTTTTTCTTATTTTGGGTTCCGGCTTATTTGAGCTCGGTATATCATATGGAATCTTCTTCTTTTTCGAGCCAGTTGGCAATAGGGGTATTGTATCTTATTTCGATGCTTTCTATTGTGGGCGGATATCTGCCGACAATTTTTGTAGATAAGTTTAAGATGGAGCCTTATGCAGGCAGAATGCGGGCAATGCTTATTTTTGCTTTCTTTCCTTTGCTGATACTTTTGGCGCAGCCTCTGGGGCGTTATTCTTATTGGTTTCCTGTAGTTATTATTGGCATTGCGGCTGCAGCGCATCAGTCATGGTCGGCTAATATACTTTCTACGGTGGGCGATATGTTTCCAAAGTCGGCTATTGCTACAGTTACCGGCATTGGAGGTATGGCTGGTGGAGTGAGCTCGTTTCTCATTAATCTTTTATCGGGTAGGTTTTTTGATTATGCGGAGATTCATCATTTGAAGTTATTCGGATTTGAAGGTATCGAGGCGGGTTATATGGTTGTGTTCTCCATCTGTTCGGTGGCTTATTTAATAGGTTGGAGTATTATGAAGCTATTGGTGCCTGAACACAAATTAGTTGTATTGGAGTAATAAAGAATAGAAAAATGAGAAGTTTATTTAACGTAGAGGGGAAGGTGATTGTAATTACCGGTGGGACGGGAATTCTTGGTCGATCAATGGTGCTTCATTTTGCAGAGCAAGGTGCTAAGGTAGTTGCTTTGGCTCGAAATGTAAGCGTAGGTAATGAGCTAATTGCTTTGGTACGGAAAGAAGGAGGTGAAGCTTCCTTCTTCGAGACTGATGTGCAGCAACAAGATTCTGTGGAACAAAGTTATCTTGATGTTATGAACAGATACGGCTGTGTGGATGTGTTGATAAATTGTGCAGGTGGAAATAAGAAAGGGGCGATTATTCAGCCTGATAAAACTTTTTTCGATTTGGATATGGAGGCAATGAAGCAGGTGGTCGACTTAAACTTATTTGGCACGGTGATTCCGACCCTGATTTTTGCTAAGGCTATGGCTGAACAGCGAAGTGGATCGATTATTAATGTTGCTTCTGAATCGGCCCTTCGTCCTTTAACTCGTGTAATGGGATATGGAATGGCTAAAGCTGCGGTGGTCAACTTTACGAAATATTTGTGTGCCGAACTTGCAGCAAAGTTTGGATCTGGTATCCGTGTGAATGCGATTGCTCCCGGATTCTTTCTCACTGAACAGAATCGTTCGTTACTCACGAACCCTGATGGGAGCCTAACGCCTCGGGCGGAAACTATATTGGCACATACTCCTTATGGACGTTTTGGAGAGCCTGAAGAATTGTTGGGCACTTTGCATTGGTTGGCAAGTGAGGGCTCTTGTTTTGTATCTGGGGCGGTTATTCCTGTGGATGGAGGCTTTGATGCCTTTTCTATTTAAAAGAAGGAGGATAAGTATGACTTATTTAATGAAACAATCTTGGCGTTGGTACGGACCTAACGATCCGGTAAACTTAAGTAGTATTCGTCAGGCGGGAGCTACTGAGATTGTGCATGCGTTGCATCATATCTCGAATGGTGAGGTTTGGAGTATATCGGAAATAAAACAACGACAGGCTTTAATAGCGGCAAAGGGACTGAATTGGAGTGTAGTGGAAAGTGTGCCTGTACATGAGCATATTAAAACACAAACAGGTGATTTTAAGAAATATATTGCTAACTATCAACAAACTTTGCGTAATCTGGCGAGTTGTGGAATTTTTTGTGTAACATATAACTTCATGCCTGTTTTGGACTGGACACGTACAGATCTTACTTATAAATTATCTGATGGTTCGCTAGCATTGCGTTTTGAAAAGGCTGCTTTTGTGGCATTCGATTTATTTATCTTAAAACGTGAAGGGGCGGATGCGGATTATACTCCTCAGGAGATAACCTTGGCAGAAGAAAGTTTTAAGCAGATGGGCGAAACGGATCGATCTCATTTGACGCATAATATTCTTGCCGGGCTGCCTGGCGCAGAAGAAAGTTTTACTATTGAACAGTTTCGTAGAGAGCTGGATTGTTATAAGAATATTGATTGCAAAAAATTGCGTGAACATTTAATTTACTTCTTGCGTGCCATTACTCCGGTAGCTGATGAAGTAGGAGTAAAGTTGATGATTCATCCGGATGATCCTCCTTTCCCTATATTGGGATTACCTCGGATTCTATCGACTGCTGACGATTTTAGGCAACTGATACAGGCAGTACCTAACGCCTCGAATGGTTTATGCCTTTGCACTGGCTCTTTTGGAGTGCGAAGAGATAACAATTTAGTAGATATGATGTACGAATTTGCTAACCGAATTAATTTCGTACATCTTCGTAGCACAAAGCGAGATGAAGTGGGTAATTTTTTTGAGGCAAACCATTTAGAGGGTGATGTGGATATGTATAATGTGATGAAGGCTTTGTGGTATATACAGCAACAACGTAAAGAATCTATTCCGGTACGTCCGGATCATGGGCATCAGATGTGCGATGATTTGAAGCGTAAATCGAATCCTGGCTATTCTTGTTATGGACGTTTGCGTGGCTTGGCTGAGTTAAGAGGACTTGAAATGGGAATATGCTTATCTCTTATTAAAGAGGATTGAAAATATAGTTTTATACTGAAAAAGAAAATGAACTTAATCTAATATTGAAAAAATATGAAATTGAATACTAGAAAATTTAGGAATCTACGAAGGGGCTTATTAAGCATTGTCACTTTCGTCTTGATGCTTGGATTGTTTCCTAGTGAAACAATCGCACAGCGTATGCAACAACCGTTGGGACGTGGTGTGGTAGCGGTTAATAATGGATCCATTGTAGCTATATCTTGGCGTAAACTTGCTCAGGATTCTGAACAGGCAACGTATAATTTATATGAACGGGCAATCGGTGCTTCGGATTATACGTTGTTGAATGCAACTCCACTTTCTAAAACAAATTATCAAACAACGACTTCTTCACTCCCTTTTAATAGTGAGGTTTGTGTAGCGTTGGTTGTTGATGGTGCTGAACAGCCAAAGAGTGAACCGTTTCAATTTAAAAGTCAGTCTATACGTAGTACCTTTTTAGATATTACGTACAGCACTTTTTTACCATATGATGAGTATACTACAAAATTTGTATGGCCGGCTGATTTAACGGGCGATGGGGAATATGATTATGTTGTAGATCGTCTTTCGCTGAAAGGATCTTCACATAAAATAGAGGGATATACTCGTTTTGGAGAGCATCTTTGGACCATTGATATGGGCCCAAATGTGATTATTGATACAGGTCATAATGATATGGTTTTGGCTTACGATATGAATTGTGATGGAAAAGCGGAAGTCGTTATTAAAAGTAGTGATGGTACGCGTTTCTGGGATAAAGCGAATAATACCTGGGGTAGTTATTTAAAAGGAGCTGCAAATGGGGATACTGATGGAGATGGTATTGTGGATTATACGACTCAGTCTGTAAAAAATCCACCCCAATATATTACTGTCGTAGATGGATTGACCGGAGCAGAGCTCTCGACTACGGAAATGGCTTATCCATCGGATGGAACGAATACATATACGCGTGCCAATAAGGCTTCATATATGGGAGATGATTATTCGAACTTGAATGGGCATATGGGTGTTTGTTATTTGGATGGTATTTATCCTTCAGTGGCTATGGAATACATGGTGCGTGATCTAGCTGGAACGCATCATTATTATATTTCTGCATGGGGATATGATTTTGTAAATGGAAAGGCTACTTCTTGGGGAGAGAAATTCCCTACATGGAGCCGTAATGATAAAACTCCTTGGCCGGCTGAATTCCATCATATACGAATTGGTGATGTGGACTTTGATGGAAAAGATGAAATTTTAGATGGTGGATTTACGCTGGATCATGATGGGAAGATGCTCTTTAGTGCAGGCATTTCACACGGAGATCGTTTTCGTGTAGGTGATCTTGATCCAGATCGTCCCGGATTGGAAACGTTTGCTATTCAGCAGGATGCAGGGGATATGTTAGGGCAGATATTATATGATGCAACTACAGGAACTGCAATAAAAAAATGGTATTTAGCTAGCGTAGGTGATGTGTCACGTGGTGAATGTATGGATGTAAGTTCAGCTACAAAAGGATCTGAAATTTGGTCGACTATGGGAAATTTGTACGATGCAAAAGGTAATCTTGTGATGACTGGTGCAGTAAATGCTGAGCTTCCCTTCCCGACTGAGGGTGTATGGTGGGATGGAGAATTAGATAGGGAACTGCTTACTTCTTCTGATGGAAATGGATATAATGCGGATGTGCGTAAATTTAATGGTATGCGTTTAATTGAGTTCGCAAAATTAAGTGGGTGGACTCTTACCTCTGCTTACGGAAAGCGTCCGATGTTCTTTGGGGATATAATTGGTGACTGGCGTGAGGAAGTTATACTCCGTCGTGGAGGCGATGCTGGGTGTTCGGGTATTGTTGGCTTTTCTACAGATTATAGTACGGATGTTTCAATGAATTGCTTGCAGCAGAACTCTGCTTATCGCATGCAATGCACTACTCGTGGTTATTATCAATCGCCTATTCCTGATTTTTATTTAGGATATGATATGCCTATTCCTCCACTTCCAACATCTATCGTTACTGATTTAGTTTGGAAGTCTGGCAACGAATGGAATAGCTCAAGTGCTAATTTTGTAGCTTTCGATCGTACGCAATCCACTGCTTTTGCAAATGGCAAGAGTGTGCTTTTTGATGTGTCGGGAAGCGATTCCGAGAAGATAAATATTACAGGTACGCTATCCCCTTCGGTGGTATATGCAATGCCTCCTTTGGGAAAGACGTATAAATGGGCCGGCACTGGTGTTCTTACTGGAAATATGGACCTTTGGAAATCACAGAATGGCACTTTACTTATTGAGAATGCATTATCATATACCGGGAAAACAATTATTTCGGAAGGGACTCTTGCTCTAAATACTACTTTAGCTGGGCCTCTTGATTTACGCGCAAAAGGTACTTTGGCAGGTAATCCTCATTTAAATGGAAATATCACTTTTGAAGGTGGCTTGAATAAAGAAGGATGCCGTTTATCCCCTGGCACGGAAGCAGCTCCTTATGGATGTATCTCTTTTGGGAAGGCAGTAGCTTTTACAGGAGGTGTTAATTTGAAAATGGACCTACAAACGAAAGGTGAAGTGTTAGCTGATTCTATAAAAGTAAATGGAGATCTTACTTTATCTGGTACAAATACAGTGATTATAAATTGCTCTGAAGTAAAGCCTGAATCGGGAAATTATTCTTTGATAGAATGGACAGGTGAACTAGTGGGCGATCTCTCAAAATTGAAATTGAGTGGTTTAGAGGGTATCTCTTGTGTGTTAAAGATAGTCGATAAAAAGATTGTATTGCAGATAAATGGAGCTCGTGAACCGGCTAAAGGGGTTCTATGGACTGGCTCTGTAGATGGTAACTGGAACCTTGATACAGAAAATTTTAAATTAGATGGAGCAAATACGACTTTTGTTTCAGGGGATGAAATTATTTTTAATGATGAGGCTACTACAAGTGCGATAACAGTGAATGGAACGGTAGAGACAACTGGAATGACTTTCCTTAATGATATTAAGAATTTTGTGCTTACTGGAACAGGAGCAATTAGTGGAACGGGTGCATTAGTGAAGCAAGGTACAGGTAATCTTACACTTTCGGCTGTGAATAGTGATTATACGGGTGCGACGATTGTGAATGGAGGCACGTTGATAGTTAATGAATTGGCTGAGGCGGGTTTGCCTAGTAGTATCGGTGCGGCAACTGCATTGCCTAGTAATTTAAAAATCTCGGATGCAGTTATTATTGTGAATAATGCCAATACGGCAACTACTCGTGGAATGACTATTGATGGAACTGCTACTTTAAATATCACTAGCGGGTATACTACGTTAAAAGGAATAATTACGGGTACAGGTGAACTTGTTAAAAAAGGATCCGGGCAGTTGAATTTGACTTATTCCGGAAACAATATCTATACAGGTGGCACATTAGTGAATGGAGGGACGCTTGCTATGGGGTCATATAATACGACTTTTGGAAAATTAGGCTCTACACTAACGATACAGTCGGGTACAGTTCAAATATTCGATAATAACAGTACGAGTGCTATTCCTAATTTTAATTATGCGGTGGTAGTACCTTTGGGATCTACAGCTGCGTTGAATGCAGGCTCTCGTTGTTATATTAATGGCAGCTTTTCAGGAGAGGGAGCAGTAAAACTTTCTATTCCTTATGTGCGTACTGATATGTTAGCAGACTGGAGTGCTTTTAAAGGCAAATTGAGTGTTACAGGAAGTCAGTTCCGCTTGAGTAAAGCAATGGACATGTCGGCTACGGCATTAACACTTGGTGATGGCTTATGGATGGGGCATTATGGGCAAGGTTCGGCTAGTGCTATTTCAGCAACAAGCAAAATAGGTTCATTGACAAGCACTAGCGCAACGGCGACTCTTTGTAATGGCACGTATAATATTGGATATGATAATACGAATACTACTTTTGCAGGTATACTAAGTGGGATTACTGTTAATAAATATGGTACTGGAACGTGGACTCTTACCGGAGAGAGTTCTGCTACTATTAATATCTATGAAGGTAAGGTGCTAGCAAATGCTGCAAGTGGATACACTACGAGTTCAACTATAAATATACAATCAACTGGAACTTTGGCGGGTTCTGGATCTGTGAAAACGGTCAATGTGAAATCTGGTGGAACATTGGGTGCCGGGATAAGTACTGTGATACCTGGTTCCATTACGATAGACGGAAATCTTACTTTGGAATCTGGATCTACATTGTCTGTAAAGAGGCGTGGAACATCATCTTATGATAAGTTTGTGGTTTCAGGGAATGTAAAGATGGCTGATGCAACTATTGATATTTCTTCTTCTAAGGATTTTGTTGAAGCAGATGAAATACAGTTGTTTAATGTGAGCGGCACGATTTCAGGAACTTATTCTATTTCTCCAACAGCTCCGGGCGATGGATTACAGTGGGATACTAGTGCATTGCTTTCTAATGGTATATTGAGAGTTGTAAAAGCAACGGATTTACGGACTATTCAAATGGAACAAATAAAGGTTTATCCTATACTTGTTTCCGATTATTGTGTTGTTTCTTTAGGTACTATTAAAAACAAAGCAATAGTACGTGCTATTAACGGTTCCGGCAAAATTGTGACCACAACGACAGTTGAAGGTGAAGAGTCTGTACGCCTTGACTTGTCGAATTTTGCTCCCGGATATTATTTTATTAGTGTTGTTTTAGGAGATAATACTTATATAAAGAAAATCACAAAGGAATAAAAGACTATAATTTAAATCCGAGTTGTTCTTTTTCCTGAGGCATAAAATATTTCTTTCTATTTTTTAGTAAAACCAATAAAAGTTATTACTTTTGCAGGTATGAAAACTAGAATTGCGATATTTGCCTCGGGCAAAGGTACAAATGCAGAGCGCATTATGAGTGCGTTTGCTAAAAATAAAGAAATAGAAATAGCGCTTTTGTTAGCGAGCAAAGAAGGAATAGGAGCCTTACAGAAGGCTGAAGCGGCGGGAGTACCTTCTGTGGTTTTTTCTCGTGCGGCATTTGTAGAAACGGAACCGATTCTTTCTACTTTGCAAAATTATAAAGTGGATTTTATTGTATTGGCGGGCTTTCTTGTGCATATCCCTGAGTGGATACTTCGAGTGTATCCGAATCGTTTAATTAATATCCACCCTTCATTGTTACCGAAGTTTGGAGGAAAAGGGATGTTTGGTTTGCACATTCATCAAGCCGTGCTTGAAGCGGGTGAACAAGAAAGTGGTATTACGATACATTTGGTAAATGAATTATATGATTCTGGTGGTATCTTATTTCAAACTAGTTGTTTCGTAAAGTCTGATGATTCGCCAGAAACTTTGGCAACTCGTGTACATGAGTTAGAATATAAATATTATCCGGAAGTTATAGAAGAATGGATAAAAAAAAATAGAAATTGAATTGCTAATTAGTTAAAATAGGAATGATATGAAACAAACACTTTCTTTTCTTGAACAACTTTGTGGAAACAATAATCGGGAATGGTTTAATGCTCATAAAGAGGAATATCTTGAGGCGCAGGCACGATTTAATGCTTTTTTGGCGGAACTAATTGCTGAGATAGCGACTTTTGATTCTTCTATTGCAGGATTGGATGTGAAACAGTGCATTTATCGTATCTATCGAGATACTCGCTTTTCGACCAATAAAGAACCTTATAAAAATTATATGGCCGCTTATATTTGTCGGGGTGGCAAGAGCTCAGGATATGCCGGATATTATTTCCATATAGAACCCAAGGAAGCGGGATATATTGGTAGTCATCTTCTTGCTGCCGGTTTATATTGCCCTGAAAAGGAGGCTTTAAAAAATGTGCGTGAGGAAATTTATACTAATGGAGCTGGCTTTTTGCAGGCTGTTGCCCATGCAGAAGGGTTTAAACTCGAAGGTAACCATTCTTTAATGAGGGTCCCTGCAGGATATCCAAAGGATTCTGAATATGCTGAGTATCTTAAATTGAAAGATTTTTCGTTGATGGCTTCTTTACCGGAAAAAGTGCTTTTGGGAAAAGATTTGTTGGAATATGCCGTGCTTCATTTTCGACAAGTCAAAGAATTTAACGACTTACTTAATCGGGCTATCGACTATCGTTCAGCGCACTAATATGTTTTTAAATGTTTATAACAAAGAAGAAAACACTGCAAATAGGTACTTGCAGTGTTTTCTTCTTTGTTATAAACTCTAGATTCGTGTTATTTGTAGAGGCAGAGATAAGGGGTATCTTCTTCAGCTTTTACTTGGAATTTGACGCCTTTATCAACTACAAAGGTTTCGAACTTTTTATAGGTTTTCCATTCACTTTCTCCTGGAAGAAGGATCGTTAATTTGCCCGAAATAACGGTCATTACTTCAATGGTGGAGGTGCCGAATTCGTACTCACCTGCGGCCATTACACCTACTGTGGCTGTTCCTTCAGCCGATTCAAGGGCGATTGATTTTACACGCCCTTCAAAATAGTCATTGGTTTTAAACATCTTATTTTGTTTTTGTTTTGCGAGGCAAAGTTACAAAATTATTGGCATTCGCAATCGCAGTTTTCATTTTTTAATTCAAATTCAAGCGTACTATGTGTAATGCCGTTCTTCTCAAGTAGGTCGCGAATCTGCTCTTTCAACTCTTGTACTCCTTTGCTAAAATCGGCAATTACAATATGCGCGGTGAGTGCATTCTCAGTAGTGCTGATAGCCCAAAGATGTATATGGTGTACTCCTTCAACTTGAGGTACGTTGCGAATAAGTGCACTAATTTTCTCTATGTTTATTTCAGCAGGTACTCCGTCGAGTGATAGTCGTAGACTGTCTTGCAATAGGCTCCATGTGGAATAAAGAATTACCCCGGCTACAAGTAAACCCATGATTGGATCAATAAGGTACCAACCAGTTGCTGCTATTACTATTCCTGAAATTACTATTCCGAGTGAAACAAGGGCATCAGCAGCCATGTGTAGATAAGCTCCTTTTATATTTAGATCTCTATTTTTCTGGCGCATAAAAAGTAAAGCTGTGGAGGCGTTTACTAAAATACCAATGCTGGCTACCCAGGCGATGACTTCGCCTTTTATGGGCTGTGGGTTTGTGTATCGCTCTACGCTTTCATAAATGATAAAAGCTACTGTAAAAAGCAGTATGATTGCATTGAACAAAGAAACCAATATGGTACTCTTCTTGAGCCCATAGGTATAGTGGGTGCTTCTTTTTCGTTGGGCTATTCGGAAGGCAAATAGGGATAAAAGAAGAGTACCTACATCGCTCAGATTATGTCCGGCATCTGAGATAAGTCCTACCGAATTATAGAGGTATCCGGCAATAAACTCTGCAATAACGAAAATGCTGTTTAATGCAATGCCCCACAAAAAAGCTTTGTTGAGTGAGGAAAGCAGTTGATCTTGATGTGAATGTGTATGTGGCATAATTTATTCGGATTGGGCTAAGATGGCAAATATTTTTGCAAAATACTTTGCAGACTTTCTTTATGAATAGGTTTAATTATCAGATCGCTGCACCCAATCTCTAATGCTTTGAACTTGTCGTTCTCAAAGGCATTAGCTGTGACAGCTATAATGGGCGTTTCTAGGTTAAACTCTCTGATTCTTTGTGTGGCCTCGAAACCATCCATTAGTGGCATATTTAAATCCATGAAGATTAGATCGAAAACCTGACTTCGAACGAAATCTACAGCTTCTCTTCCATTAGTAGCATGCCATAAAAGGTAGTTTCCTTTAATCATTGAGGTTAGTAATAAATCGTTGCTTGGATTGTCTTCCACAATTAGAATGTTTTTTGTACGAGAGGCCTCCTGCTCATTCGTAGTAGGTTCCTCTATCATGTATGTTTCATTTTGTAGTAATGCTCCTTGGGATAAGTTTTTTTCTGGCTTACAAGGTATCCAACACCAAAACAAACTGCCTTTGGAAGGAGTAGAGGAAACACCGACTTTTCCATCATATGATTCAGCTATTGATTTACAAATAGAGAGGCCTAAACCGGTGCCTTGTACAAAGTCGTTTAACTTTTCGAATCGATCGAAAACTTTTGCCTGATTCTCGTCTGAAATTCCTGCTCCTGTATCGCTGACATATAAATTGAGTCCATCATCGATTAATTTATAACCTAATGTGATGTTTCCTTGGTGTGTGTATTTGATAGCGTTTGTACCAAAATTTGTGATAATTTGAATCAATCGATTGCGATCAAGATTGACCCAGCAACTTTCACAAGG
>Ga0302170_10000183_pt1 | contig 25298 bp, 22 predicted proteins | sample I_Fen_N2_1_FD_193492 | JGI IMG/M metagenome (GOLD analysis project Ga0302170, IMG submission 193492) | Peat permafrost microbial communities from Stordalen Mire near Abisko, Sweden - I_Fen_N2_1 | ecosystem: Environmental > Terrestrial > Soil > Wetlands > Permafrost | place: Sweden: Abisko...
TAGTATGGGTTTAGTGAATCACGTTGAACGGATCGTGATAACTAAAGCCTGTTTAGCGATCCATCCCTACTATTCCCGAACATAAATACCGGATAAAAATTTTAAAACTGCCCGATTAACCAGGTATATGCCGGAATGAATCGTGATCTACCTGTTTGCACATTTTTCCTGTAAAGCGTATGCGTGATAAATTGTGTATCTTTGTACCCAAATTGAAAATACAGACAATATTCTGACTATGCATAACGAAATTCAACTGACAGTTACCCCTGAGCAGGCTTTTAAAGAGGATTTGCTGACAAAACAAGTTGCTGATAAACTTGTGATATCACCTAAAAATATTACCAGGATCCGGACAATCCGAAAATCCATCGATTCACGTGCCTTTTTACCAAAGGTAAACATAACGGTTGAAGTCTACTGGGATGAGATTCCTCCGGAACAAGTAAAGCCTGTTTTTGCTTATCAGAATGTAGCTGATAAAACCCCTGTTTTGATAATCGGTGCAGGTCCTGCAGGGTTGTTTGCAGCCTTAAAATTGATTGAATCTGGACTCAAACCCATTATCCTCGAACGCGGCAAGCCTACCGGCGAGCGTAAAGTGGATATTGCCCAACTGAACCGTAACAACGGCATTGATCCTGATTCAAACTACTGTTTTGGGGAAGGTGGTGCCGGTACTTTTTCGGATGGAAAACTTTACACCCGTTCAAAAAAGAAAGGGAACACCCAAAATATCCTTGATGTATTCCATTTTCATGGTGCCAACGAAAATATCCTGTATGAAGCACATCCTCATATAGGCTCGGATAAGTTGCCCACTGTTATTGCCAATATAAGTAAAACCATCACTTCGTGTGGCGGAGAAATCCATTTTGAACAAAAGCTGGCAGAGATACTGCTTGACAATCATAAAGTGGTGGGGTGTAAAACCGCCGATGGACGTGTTTTTAATGCTACTTCACTGATACTGGCTACAGGTCATTCGGCACACGATATCTATGAATTGCTCGACAAGCAGGGCATTAAACTTGAACAAAAGGGCTTTGCCATGGGAGTGCGGGTTGAACACAAACAATCGTTGATCGATACCATTCAATACCATAGCAAGGAACGTAGCGAATACCTGCCGGCTGCCAATTACAGCCTGGTGGACCAGATAAACGAACGTGGCGTCTATTCGTTCTGCATGTGTCCCGGAGGACATATTGTCCCTGCGGGAAGCGGAGGAAATGAAATTGTAGTCAACGGCATGTCGGCTTCACAACGTAATTCGCCTTTTGCCAACTCAGGCATTGTCGTTGAGATTCGTCCGGAAGATATCCCTGAAGAATATCACCAGTATGGTGCATTGGCAGGTCTTAAATTCCAGCAATCGGTTGAAAAAATGGCTTTCACCAATAATGGAGGTCAGGGACAGGTAGCTCCTGCCCAACGTTTAGGCGATTTTGTGCGGGGAAAGCTTAGTGCCGATCTGCCGGAATGTTCCTATCTTCCGGGTTTAATATCCTCGCCGTTGCATTTCTGGCTTCCGGAGAATATATCGTCCCGTTTGCGCGAAGGGTTTAAGAAATTCGACCGTAAGATGCAGGGATTCCTGACCAATGATGCGGTTGTGGTGGGAGTGGAGACACGTTCATCGGCAGCCGTACGTATCCCCCGTGATACGGACACAGGACAGCATCCTGATATTGCAGGTCTTTTCCCGGCAGGGGAAGGATCAGGTTATTCGGGTGGAATTACTTCTTCAGCCGTTGATGGGGAAAACGCAGCCGTAAGTGTGGTGAAGTGGTTGATCCAGTAAACCCGTTCCGTGTTCCATGTCCCGTGTTCGGGAGATAGAAGCGCTTATTGTCATACTAAATAAATCAATTCATACATAAAAACAATCCGTAATTAATTATACTGAACCTGATACACGAAAAGCGAAACGATGAACACAGAACGCTTAACGTTGAACGTGAAACAAAAAAATAAAAAATGAGACATAAACCTAAAGCAGTTCCACCTCCAAAAGAAACCCGGTTAAAAGTTACCGAGCCTATTGAGCTAATGACATTTTTATTGGCTAAAATGGGTGGAATGAGCCGTAATTCAGTGAAATCACTGCTGGCACACCGCCAGATCATGGTGAATAGTAAAATAACCACGCTATTCAATCAATTGTTGCAACCAAACGATTTGATTACTGTGAATAGTTCACGTGGAAATATCGAGCTGAAACACCCGAAACTAAAGATTCTATTTGAAGATGAATACCTGATTGTGGTTGAAAAGAAAGAAGGATTGCTGACTGTGATAGCCGGGGATAGTGAAGAAACGACTGCTTTCTCCATTCTGAAAAACCATGTAAAGAAAAGCTCACCTACTAATAGGATATATACTGTTCATCGTCTTGACCGGGAAACATCGGGAGTCATCATGTTTGCAAAGAACCGGGAAGTGCAGCAAACTCTTCAGGAAAACTGGCACCGCATCATTACCCGCCGCATTTATGTGGCCGTAGTGGAGGGCGTCGTGGAAAAAGAGGAAGATACTATAGTTACCTGGTTATCTGAGAATGACCGCTCGCTAAAGATACATTCCAGCAATTCTGATAATGGCGGACAACAGGCCATTACCCATTACCGGAAAATTAAGTCGAATGAAAATTACTCTTTGCTTGAATTAGAGCTTGAAACGGGACGTAAGAATCAAATCCGCGTTCATATGCAGGGGATAGGCCATCCCATTATCGGCGATAAAAAATATGGTGCTGAAACAAGCCCGATAGGTAGAATGGGACTGCATGCACGGTTAATAGCCTTTTATCATCCAGTAACCACCGAAGTTGTCAGTTTTGAAACATCAGTGCCCCGTAGTTTCTTAAACCTGTTTCATTGAAAAACATCGAGCTTTGAGCATCAAGCTTTGAGTATCGAGGCAGAATAAGAATAGTATAAAAAAACCTTTCCAAATTATTTGGAAAGGTTTTTTTATTGGGATAAATTCAAATTTTGCTTCTATCTTGATCATCCCGATACTCAAAGCTTGAAGCTCAAAGCTCGATACTATTTAGATTTCCCATGCCAAAGCACTGGCACCTAATACTGCTGCATCTGCTTCTTTAAGTTCAGAGAACAACACTTTCACTTTGCCTTTCCATATATTGAGCAGGTTCTTTTCCATGTTTTCTTTGATAGGTTTCATAATTAAATCACCGGCTTTTGAAAGTCCACCAAATAGAATGATAGCTTCGGGAGCACTGAAGGTAACAAAGTCAGCAAAAGCTTCACCAAGTATTCTTCCCGTGAAATTGAAAATTTCAATGGCAATTTTATCCCCTTCCATGGCAGCATCAAAAACATCTTTCGAAGTAATATCCGTAATAGGGATATTCCGTAAAACGCTATGTTTATTATTCGATTCCAGCATTTCGCGTGCTGTACGTGCCACTCCTGTTGCAGAGGCATATGCTTCAAGGCAACCTGTACGGCCACAACCACATGTACGGCCATTGTTACGCATTACAATAACATGACCCAATTCACCTGCAAAACCATCGTGCCCATATACCACTTTGCCATCAATCACAATACCACTTCCTACCCCTGTACCAAGGGTAATCATAATAAAGTTTTTCATACCACGGGCTGCACCATAAGTCATTTCACCTACTGCTGCTGCATTTGCATCATTGGTTAAGGCTGCCGGAATGCCAAATCTGTCGGCCATCAGGGTTGCAAAAGGGATAACTCCTTTCCAGGGAAGATTAGGGGCAAATTCTATATTTCCGGTATAATAATTTCCATTGGGTGCACCTACGCCAATTCCTTTGATTTTGTCAATTCCACCTACAGCTTCAATCAGTTTCATTAATCCACTATATATATCGTCGATATATAAATTGACATCCGAATGAGTTGCCGTTTTAACAGCGCTTTTAGAAATAACATTGCCACGGGTATCCACAATACCGAAAACGGTATTCGTTCCACCCATATCCATGCCGATTACATATGGCTTTTCCATAATTATCTATTTTTTTATATATTTATTCTGCTGATTGTTTTACTTTTGAACCTGATAATGCATAATATAGAATAAAAGCTTCGCCTAAAATAACTAAAAACCAGGTCCATCTCCAACCAAATGCATCAGCCAATCCACCTTGAAGAAGAGGAATAACAGCTCCACCCAAAACACCAATCATAAAAACACCTGAAGCAACGGAAGTGTATTTTCCAAGTTTATGAACAGAAAGTGTGAAAATTGAACCCCACATTACCGAATGGAAAAGTCCAACAACTACTAATAACCAGGGGTTGTTAAATACGATTGCAGCAATTGTGAAGATTGTTGCCATGATACTTGTTACAGTCAATTGAACCTGAGGGGTGATTTTACTAAGTGAACTGGAAATTAATCGACCCACTAACATACCGCCCCAATACAATGTAGCCATAATAGCAGCTTGTGATGCAAACGAACCTCCAAGGCTAATTGCAAAAAGATTAATATTGGCACCAATAGCTACTTCTACTCCTACATAGAAAAATATGGCGATAACTCCTAACGTAAGGTGGCTAAAAGACCAAACGCTTTTTTCCAGTTTCTCACCCTTTTCAGTTTTTGTACCTTTAATATCAGGCAACGATAATTTTGAAAGAATAAAAGTTACGATTGCAATGACAACCATTAAACCAATGAAAGGAATCATTAATTGCTTTACTTCAACTTTTTCCATCGATAAACCACCAAAGACAATACCAGTTACGAAGAAAGGTGCTACAGTAGTACCAATCGAGTTGGAAGATCCACCAATATTCAAACGTTGAACCGGTTGAGTCCCTTTTACATTACAGGCAGTTAAATATGGATTTATAACCACTTGCAAAATTGTAGCTGCTGAACCAACAACAAATGAACCTAATAAGAAAATGAAGTATCCGATAGGAATAGTTGCAGAAGCAATCTGTACATTCGATCCGGGGAATTGTTCGTAATACCATGAAGAAGTGAAGAAGATTCCCAACCCAATAATCATTACTAAAAGAGCACGAATCAGGGTGCCTTTATATCCAAACTTTGAAACCCAGGAAGAACCTATGCCACCGGTAAGAGGATAAGCTAAAAACCACGAGAATGAAATAAGAGTTGCAAATGTGTTTTTCAAATCCCCGGCTCCACTTAAGAATGCGGCTTTTAATGGTCCTTGAAATTGTCCATTAGCCGTTGTTAAAAAACCAACAATAAAGAAAAGGAAAACCAATGTGATAAATGGTCCTAAGTAATTTTCTTCGGATTTTGTGTTACTCATTTTTTTTTGATATTAAATTAATAAAAGTTGATAGTTTTAAAGTCCAAAGATAGTGTTATTTTTCTCTATTTAACGAAAATATGGCCTAAAATGTCATTGTAAAATAATACATAAAACATGTTTTAAAGCAGATTTTTGGAGTGAATTGATAGTATTTTACCTGCTTTTCTTAAAAAACAGATTTTTAGGTCTGATATTTATAAAAAAATAGAATGTAACAATCAAATTAAGATCGAAACATTCTATTTCAAATAAAGTGAGACTTATTATAAATTTTTGATCAGGAAATCGCTCATGCGTGTATATAAATGGCGGCGGGTTTGTTTTCCAAGAATGCTGTGGTTTTTATCTGTATAGAGTTGCATTTCGAATTGTTTATCAGCAGCCACTAACTTATCGATATAAAGCATGGTGTTTTGTGTATGGACATTATCGTCAGCTGTTCCATGTACAAGCAGCAAGCTTCCCTGCAACTTATCAGCACGCTTCAGAGCCGAAGATACATCATACCCTTTGAAATTCTCTTGTGGACGACGCATAAAGCGTTCTGTATAGGCTGTGTTGTACAACCGCCAATCAATAACCGGTGCAACAGCAATCCCGGCTTTAAATACCTTTTCGCCGGTAGTCATACACAGCAGGGTCATGGTACCTCCATAACTCCAACCCCAGATGCCAATACGATCTTTGTCAATGTATGTTTGTTGACCCAGGTACTTTGCAGCTTCAACCTGATCTTTTGTTTCCAGTATTCCCAGTTGTTCATAGGTACATTTACGAAACTCAACTCCCCGGGCACCGGTTCCCCGTCCATCAACACAAGCTACTACATAGTTTTGAGAGGCAAGATAATACTCCCAGTCAACACTCCATTTATCAAGTACAGCCTGTGAATTCGGACCGCTATATTGAACCATTAATAACGGGTATTTTTTAGAGGCATCGTAATTAACCGGTTTTAATATCCAACCATTGAGTTTTATATTTTCCGAAGTTGTAAACGTAAAGATTTCTTTCGCAGGCAGATTTAAAGCTTTGAATTCAGAAGCTAACCCTGCGTTATTTCCGATTGTCCGAATGGATGTACCTGAGCTTGTGCGAAGTGTAAAGATATTTGGAACTTCCATGCTGGAAGCATTATCCACAAAGGAGGTAAACGTGGAATTAAAGCTGGCAGCGTGAGTTCCTTTTCCATTGGTTAAACGAGTCATCCGACCTTTTACATCTACCCCGTATACATCCCGCTGTAAAGGAGATATTTCGGCTGATTGATAATAAACAACCTGTTTCTTTTCGTCATAACCATACACATCAGTTACATCCCATTTCCCTTTAGTAAGTTGCTTTAAAACTGTACCATTGATGTTATATTGATAGATATGGCGATACCCGTCCTGTTCACTTACTCCGATAAATGTCTGGTTATCGGCAGAAAAATGCACAAAATCGATGTTTTCATAATCAACATAGTATTTATCATCCTGGCGCAACACTAATTTAGTTAAGGTTGATCTTGGATTAGCCAGCAACATCTCCAATCGGTTCTGGTTGCGGTTTAATTTAAAGACAGCCAGTTGATCAATTGAGTTGGTCCAGCGAATACCCGGAATATAAAAATCCTGATCTTCATCACTCAATTTCATTGTTTTAATGGATTTGGAATAATCGTCATAAACACATACACTTACTTTTGAATTGTTTTCTCCGGCTTTTGGATATTTAAACTCTACAATTAAGGGATACAAAGTCAGATTATCCTTATCCGTTGCATTCTCTTTATATTGAATATATGAGTATTTTGGGACTTTTGATTCATCGAACCTGACAAAGGCAATTAGTTTACTGTCTGGGCTCCATTCGAAATACCGTGTTTTAGTAAATTCTTCTTCATACACCCAGTCAGGTGTACCATTAATGATTGTCCCAACCTGACCATCTTTTGTAAGTTGGGTCTCTGTATTGAAATCCAGTTTCTTCATGAAAAGATTATTTTCACGGGCAAATGCGATATACCGGCTATCGGGTGAGAACAACGGTACTTCCTGCGGCCCATTCTCAGAAAGTGTTTGCAGTTCATTACGCTTTACATCAAAAACGTAATAATCGGCTGTAAAAGTACGGCGATAGCGTTTTTTTACATTTGTGTAAACCAGCATTCTGCCTTCGTTCGGACTAAATTCATATCCTGATATTTGCTTAATAGGCGAATTTTTCAATCTGGAAATGCTAAAAAGAGTATCAACGGTTGCCCCTGTTTTGTAATTGTATTTTACGATAGCTTTATCATTCACCATCAATGTATAATGTTCGCCATCATTCATTGACCGGGGAATGTCTATCGTTTTAACTTTGAATTTGCCGTCTGTAATATCATAAAGTAAACCTGCAAATAGACTATTTACACATAATGTTAAAACAAAAATAAGATTGATTCGTTTCATTATAAAATTAATTTATGTTATTGAGCTGGATTGTTTAAATTATTGTCGTATCTTCATTCTTATTTAAGAAACAAATAGGAACCTGACAAAAAAGATTATACAAAAATAGCTCAATTAATCCTTTTTAGGGAGTATACCGCAAAGTTTTTTATTCCATTAACAAATTTACGTATAAGGTATAATCGTATTTAACTCAACAAATAAACTTTTGAATGAAAAAAATTAAAGACTTATTTAATCTTCCCACCAGGACTGATTCGTTGGGATTATGCCTGAGTGGAGGAGGAGCACTGGGTTTTGCTCATATAGGAGTCATTCAATGCCTTGAAGAAAATGGAATATACCCTACACATATTGTTGGATCAAGTATGGGTGCAATCATCGGTACTTTGTATGCTGCAGGTTATTCTTCAGCCGATATGTTACAAATGATCAAGGATGATAAATTGTATAAGATCACCAAACTGCTTACTTTTAGAGCTACATTCCTGAAATCAGGGTTGTCTACTCATGATTTATTACAGTCGCTGATTAAAGAGATGATTCCTCATAACAGCTTTGAAAAACTAAAAAAGAAAATGCACATTTGCGTTGTGAATCTAAATAGTGCTGAATGGGAAATCATTGATTCAGGAAAAGAACTGGACAAATGGGTATCTGCCTCTGCCAGTATTCCGGGTGTTTTTGAAACAATAAAAGAAGGAAGAACGTATTATGTAGATGGTGGATTATTAAATAATATGCCTGCCCAAGGGCTTGAAGCTGAATGTCAAAATATAATAGGGGTTGATGTCATTCCACATAAAGCTCCCTCTGAATTAAATAAGCCTACTGATACGCTCGTATTCTCCATAAGAGCCATGCAACATCAAAATTCAAAAGCAGGACGAAATTTATGCCGTTTTATTATCGAACCAAAAGCGATTGAAGAATATCATGAATTTAGTTTTGATGCTTATGAAGCCATCTATCAACATGGATATGATGCAGCTAAAAAGTTTATAGCAAATAATCCTGATATTCTGAAACTTGCCAAAGTGGGTTCATTTCAATAACTACACAGCTTTAGGTAATTTAATAGTGAAAGTAGTAGTTTCGTTGACTGTGGTTGTAAACGAAATTGTACCACCCGACAGTTCTAGGATATTCTTGGCAATCGCTAATCCTAATCCCATACCAGTAGATTTAGTTGTGAAATTAGGAACAAACAATTTATCCTGAATATCACTCTCTATCCCAATGCCATTATCTTTAATATCGATGATAATTTCTTCATTGATTTCTTGCAAATTTATTTGAATCTCACCAATCCTCTCGTCAGGAATGGATTGAATGGCGTTTTTTAATAAGTTATTAAACACCTGAACCAATTGTTCCGGATCTGCATAAACAAATACATTTTTTTCCTTTCCCTGGTATTCAATCTGAATATGTTCAAAGTTATTCATAAATAATTGAACCACTGAAAATAGCTTTGAGGCAATATCCACTTTTTCGAAACTAGCTTCCGGCATACGTGCAAAATTAGAAAATGTTCCGGCTATCCTTGATAGATTATCAATTTGTTCTACCAACATGGTTGTTGATTTTTCAAAGTAGTCATCAAAACGTTCATCATTCATTTGCTTTGTCCGACGTAATTGCTGAATGCTAAGTTTCATAGGTGTAAGCGGATTGTTTATTTCATGCGCAACCTGCCTGGCCATTGACTTCCATGCTGATTCCCGTTCTGATTTAGCCAATAGCTTCGCACTTTGTTCCAACTCATCAACAGTCCTGTTGTATTGAATAACTAATTGACCTATCTCATCGTTTTGAGTATACTCTATCTTTTCATTCCGGCTCCCCAAACGCATTTCTTTTAGTTTGTTTTCCAGCATAATAAGTGGTGTCGACAATTGTTTCCCAATAATGAGACTAAGCAATATGGCCAGCACAACTATAATTAAATAAATTTGAATAATAACTCCCAGAAAACTTTCAATTTCATTTCTGATTTCATCCTGACTGAAGAATTGAGGAATAGCAATATAGCCAATTTGCATAAAATCGCCATTGTTAAAGTCAGTATACCCTGTCAGATACTTCAACTGTCCGATACGTTCGTATTGATTTATATTTGATTCCGGGGAGAAAAAAGGGTTAGGTGCAATCCGTTTACTGATCAGGTTTTTATTAAAGATAATTGGTTGTGAACTTCCAACCAATATCCCATCGTTATTATAAACGTGTATGTCGGTATGATAAATGTATGAAAGATCTTGTAAATCTAAGTTTAATGCTTGCGGGTTTATTGCATTCAAGTCCTGATTCCAGTAATACATATCCTGTAATGCTTTTTGAACATATCCTTTTTTGCTTTCAAGATTTGCAATCTGTTCTTCCTGATATTTTTTCTGAATAAAATTAACGGACTCTAAAAAGATCCATACAAAACTGATAATTAAGAGTGCAATAAATGTAAATTGGAATTTTGAAGTTAAACCAAGTCGATATTTCTCTTTCCGGCTACAAATTAAATATCCCCAAACCAGAAGGCTGCAGATGATAAAATAGGCTAGGAAAATATATACAAAATATAGAAAATAGGCCAACGGATCATGGGATTGCAATTCTGTTATAACAATGTAGGTATTTGAGTTTGGTGAATAAACATCATTTACAAGACTTTTGTTAGTGAATGAATAATAATCTGATTTGTGGTTGGGAATCCAGCCTGCGTCTTGTGAATAATCAAGTTTGCCGGAAGAGTAAACCAGCTTTCTGTTTTCATATTTTGCAACGGCAATATTCAGATACGTTTGAATGTCGGGTGTAGATGCCATTAGTAAATTAGGAAAACTATAGCTTTTGAAATTACGTCTTGGATAAAACTCCATGAAAAAAAAGAGAGAGTCGGAACGAACATAATTTGACTGAAATACTCCGATATAAGATATGTTGTTTTCGTTTGCAGGAATACTGTAAAAGTGAGTATTTTTCAACTGAATGCCAACATTGGTGATATATTGCGAATATTCTTTATACAAATTTGAATGAACTGAGGCAACGTTAAGTCGCATGTCGTACTTATTCCAGAATCCACGTTGGTAAGTTTTATCCAGGTATTCATTTGCTGCGACTAAGGAATCATGCTTAGCTACAAAACGATTTAATTTACGATCATTTTTGATTTGAATATCCAACTCTTCCATTAAAATGTCTGCCAGACGGTCATTTCCTGCGTTCCCGTTTACGGAAATGTTTTGAGCCAGTACCTTAAACTTATCAAACTTTTTAGTTTGGTTGATATTGAATGAATTCAATGCGATGAAAGCAGTAAAAACGATTACCCAACATGCCATGTACCCATAAATGTTTTTATATTTCGGGAAAATATAAGGTAAATAAAATACTGCACAAAGTATAATAAATGATGCGCTTAATAGGATTGCGTCTTCCTGTAATACTTTCCGAAATACAAAATACATCAATCCGGTAAAAAACAATTCAATAAAAAATGTAAATCTAAGGAGTTGATTTTTCTTAAACCAGGCATGTGTTTTGAAGAATAGCAATGCCAATCCAAATCCCCAAACCATTATCAGGAAATGAATCCAACTGCTCAATATTGAAAAATCTTTAAATTGAAGAATACTAATTTGAATGCTCGAATTTAATATAACTCCTCTAAGTAAGAAGTAAATCAATACGAAATACAAGACATAAACCATGAATAATAGAATTCGACTGGTCATTGTTTCGTATTTATCAATATTGGTATAAAAATAAAACAAATAAACAGTGGATATAATATATCCGGTGGCAATGGTCAGATGAATGATGGATGCAAGGAATGGATTGGCTGCATATTGAAAAGGTGAAAATAATTTATTCCAAAAAACCAGTGATGGTATATTAAAATACAAACATAGACCAATAAGAATCCCAACACTTGCCGCCAATCCTAAACATGTTCCGGGATTTATCGTTTTTTTACGAAGCAGATAGGGTGTACGGGCATAAAGAATGAAGAAAATCAGAAATGCTAACGAATAAGCTACTAGCCCTATCTGTGCATAAGCTTCATTGTAAACAGGTAATTTCGGTTCAGCTAAGGTAAATAAGTATTTTCCGGGAGAACTAAACACAGCCAGCTTATCCGTGTTTTTCCCTTTTACAATCTGAACTTGTTTATCCAGCTTGAACCCTTTAGCAAAACTGTTATTTAATTCATTATTCTCAAACGAATAATTGTTTTTTATGGTGATCAATGCCATTAGTTTAGTCGACTCTACTGTCATGATGCGACAAATACAATAGGCATTCGGCAATTGAACAAAATGCCAATCGGCTGAATCTGGCAATGCAGTTTGACTAATGTCACGCTGATTATCCGACCAAAAAGCCAGTTCGTTCTTTTCAAAAACAAAATAAGATATGCTGTTTTTTGCAAAAGGATAATGACTCAATGAATCGACAGACGAATGAACGATGATCTCATTCATGTCGTTCAATGTTTTTACAGCCAGTTTTTCTTTTTCTGAAAGTTTTTCTTGAAATTTATCAATGGTAATGGCATGTTTTGGGGAGTTTTGATAAAAATAACCGCATATCAATCCTGTTGCTATGAATAGTATCAGGGCAAGGATTAAAAAATTAGATTTAAATGAATCGGTAATTGTAGTATCTGTTTTAGTCTTTTCTTTCATTTTAAGCTTTCATTTTTTTTTCTCTTATATTCATTTTATTCATGATGATATGGTTCACCTTTCATAATTGTCATGGCACGATAAAGCTGCTCAACAAAGATTAAGCGGATCATCTGATGAGAAAATGTCATTGTAGAGAGTGAAATCATATTATTAGCACGTTGATATACTCTTTCAGAAAATCCGTAAGGTCCTCCCACCACAAAAATCATACGTTTATGCGATGCCATTAACTTTTTTGAAATATAATCGGAGAATGCTACAGAAGTAAACTGTTTCCCTTTTTCGTCTAATAACACTACTTTATCGTTTAATTCAAACTGTTTAAGAATTAAATCAGCCTCTTTTTCCTGTTGTTCAGTAATTGATAAGCTCTTGGTGTTTTTCAGTTCCGGTATCACCATTAATTCAAATGGGATGTAAAATTTTAATCGGTTTTGATATTCTTCCTGGAGTTTAATTAAATGGGAATTTGTTGTTTTACCTACTGTTAATAGTATTATTTTCATTGTTTCGTTGGATTTGTCGGTTGACTTGTAAATCGGTTAACTGATAAAATCGATAACCCTGATAACACATTCGGAAGATCCGTTATTTCTTTTACTAAATTGACTTTGTCTTGCAAGATACGGCTTATAAAGAAAAAAACAGTCAAATTATGGTTGCAATAAATTAATTAAGTACTTTTGTGCACAGAATTCATAATCAAATGCAAATATGGCATTTTTTGACGAGAAATCATTTCGATTGAAAAATGTTTTTTATAAAAAGAATAACTATCATGAAAACAATCAAATTATTTCTGCTTAGTGCTTGTTTCTTTTTTGTAGTTCCTATGATGGAAGCGCAGTCAGTTGAAGTGCCTTCCGAAATTATTAGTGCATTAAATAATGGGGATGCCGGTAAGTTATCGAATTATTTAAATTCTAATGTCGAACTGTTTATCGAAAACAGAAATGACGTTTTTAGAAAACTACAAGCCACTGAAATTATTGCAGATTTTTTCCGTAAAAACCGTGTAACAAGTTTTCAGTTATTACATAAAGGGAATAAAGATGCTGCCAGTTTTGTAATAGGAACCCTTAAAACTACTTCTGGTAGTTTCCGGGTATATGTTTTAGCACGTAAAAATGAAATACAACAACTCCGAATTGAACCTTCCAATGACTAACGATTTCAAACAATTAATCTCACTCTGGTTTGCCGAAGATATAGGCGATGGTGACCATACAACCCTTTCATGCATTCCTGCTTCTGCAGTAGGTAAATCTCAACTGATTATCAAAGAAAATGGCGTACTTGCTGGTGTAAATGTTGCCCGTGAGATTTTCAATGCCTTTGATCCTGATCTCAAAATGACAGTGTATATCTCCGATGGTGCTGACGTGAAAGTAGGTGATATTGCATTTGATGTTGAAGGAAAAATACAATCACTGCTACAGACAGAACGGTTGATGTTAAACATTATGCAGCGAATGAGCGGAGTTGCAACCCGTACACGGGAATATGTCAAAGCTCTGGAAGGAACAAAGACACGTGTATTGGACACCCGTAAAACAACCCCTGGATTACGTTTACTTGAAAAGGAAGCGGTGAAGATAGGAGGTGGTGTCAATCATCGAATCGGATTGTTTGACATGATTTTACTTAAAGATAATCATGTTGATTTTGCAGGAGGAATTGAAAATGCAATTAAGAGGTCAAAAGAGTATCTGAAAGAAAAAAATAAAAACCTGAAAATAGAAATAGAAGTTCGTAATTTTGATGAACTTGCCCGGGTAATGGCAGTCGGAGGAGTCGACCGGATAATGCTTGATAACTTTACTCCGGAAAATACGCGAAAAGCAGTGGCTATAATAGGTGGAAAATATGAAACCGAATCATCTGGGGGAATTACATTTAACACCTTGAAAGAATATGCCGATTGTGGAGTCGATTTTATTTCGGTGGGTGCGTTAACCCATTCGGTAAAAAGCCTTGATATGAGTTTTAAAGCTGTATAATGAATTACCAATAAAAGATGTGACTGATTCGAATAAGAGTCAGTCACATTTTTTTTGTGTTTTTTTTGAATTAACCTTGTTTAGATCTTCAAGGTATTCTAAACGCAAAGACACTTCATCTCCTTTAAATCACAAAAGCCGAAGACACATTACTGTGCTTTTCGGCTTTTAGTGATCCGGAAGGGATTCGAACCCTTGACCTTCGCCTTAGAAGGGCGTTGCTCTATCCAGCTGAGCTACCAGACCAAAGTATAATTCTTGATTAATAATCTGAAAAAATGATCTTGTATTAATCGCGAATTATTAAAATTGAGCTGCAAAAGTAGTTCTATTTTTGGAAAGATACAACAGTTTTACCTAAAAAAGGGGAAAGACGCTGATTAATCGGGGAAAAAACGCTAATTTTGCAAATCAAAAAACAAGATTAATTAAACATTACTCATAACGATGAAGGTATTAAAATTCGGCGGAACATCCGTAGGTTCGGTCAATGGCATATTAAGTGTAAAAAAGATTGTTGAAGCACAAGACGAGCCTGTAATAGTAGTTGTATCTGCGTTGTCCGGAATAACGGATCAATTGTATAATATTGCAAAACTTGCCTGTGATGGCGATAAATCATATCTGGCTAAATATGACATTATGTTTTCCCGCCATATGGATGTGATTGAAAACGTTATTTCTGCTGATAAAAAAGAAGAAGTGTTGAATCTTGTTCAACTGCAATTTAATGATTTATCCAATATCTTTCGGGGTGTTTTTCTTATTAAGGATGTTTCAACAAAAATCATCGATACCATTGTCAGTTACGGTGAATCTATATCATCCATAATTGTTTCTGCAGCAATAAAAGAGGCTGTACATTTCGACTCAAAGTTGTTTATTAAAACCGAAAATCAATTTGATAAGCATATTGTTGACTTTGAGAAAACAAATGCATTGATTCGTGATTGTTTTAAAGATGCTCCTCAAATATGTGTTTGTGGCGGCTTTATTTCAACAGATGCAAATACTAATTTTATAACTAATCTGGGACGGGGTGGCTCTGATTATACCGCTGCTATTCTTGCAGCTTCTTTACATGCTTCTATTCTCGAAATATGGAGTGATGTTGATGGCTTCATGACTGCTGATCCACGAATTATAAATAATGCATATGTGATCGAAAAACTGAGCTTTATAGAGGCAATGGAACTTTGCAACTTTGGAGCAAAAGTAATTTATCCTCCTACTATATTCCCCGTTTTCCATCAAAACATTCCGGTAAAAATAAAGAACACCTTTAATCCTGAAGCAGAAGGAACTTACATCTCCCGTGAAAAGACAGGTGAAGCCGGCAAAGCCATTAAAGGAATTTCATCCATCAATGATACTTCGTTAATTACAGTTCAGGGACTTGGTATGGTCGGTGTTATCGGTGTAAATTATCGTATATTCAGGGTCTTGGCTAAAAACGGCATCAGCGTTTTTATGGTGTCACAGGCTTCGTCTGAAAATACAACTTCAATTGGAGTACGTAATGCCGATAGTGCATTAGCCGTTGAAGTTTTACGTAAAGAGTTTGCTTATGAAATAGGGCAGGGGGAGATTAATGAGATATTCTCGGAAGATGATCTGGCAACTGTAGCTATTGTTGGAGACAACATGAAACGAACTCCCGGAATTGCCGGTAAATTATTTGGTACCCTTGGTCGAAATGGAATAAATGTAGTGGCTTGTGCTCAGGGAGCATCGGAAACAAATATCTCATTTGTAACCAACCGAAAGTCCCTTCGCAAAGCATTAAACGTTATTCACGACTCCTTTTTCCTTTCAGAATATCAGGTACTCAATATCTTTGTTGTCGGAATTGGTTCAGTAGGTGGAAGTCTTTTGAATCAAATCAAAAAGCAACAACAATTACTCATGTCCCAGAATGGACTTAAACTGAATGTTGTAGGTATTGCCTCAAGTAAGAAAATGTTATTCTCGCGTGACGGAATTGATCTTGACAATTATTCTGAAGAATTAAAAAATAATGGCATTGAGGCTTCTCCTGAACTTATTTGCAGTGAAATATTGAATATGAATATATTCAATTCGGTATTTGTGGATTGTACGGCTAACTCTCAAATCTCTGGTTTGTATCACACACTTTTGCAGAGTAATATCTCTGTGGTTGCTGCTAATAAAATTGCAGCTTCGTCATCTTATGATAATTATGTAAATCTGAAAGATACTGCTCGCCGGCGTGGTGTGAAATTCTTATTTGAAACGAATGTTGGTGCCGGATTGCCTATTATCAGTACTATGAATAACCTGATAAACAGCGGTGACCATATCCAAAAGATGGAAGCGGTACTGTCAGGCACACTTAATTTTATTTTCAATACGATAAGTGAAGAAATTCCATTAAGCAAAGCCATATTAATGGCCAAAGAAGCCCGCTTTGCAGAACCTGATCCACGCATTGATCTAAGTGGAAAAGATGTGATCCGTAAATTAGTAATACTTGCGCGTGAAGCCGGGTATAAAGTGGAGCAAAACGATGTGATTAAGAAATTATTTATTCCGGATAAGTATTTTACCGGTAGTTTAGATGATTTTTGGAAGACTATTCCTGAATTGGATGCTGATTTTGAACAGAAACGTAGAACATTGGCTGCACAAGGTAAACGTTGGAGATTTGTGGCAACTATGGAAAATGGAAAATGTGAAGTAGGGCTACATGAAGTCGATAGCCTACATCCTTTTTACGATTTGCAGGGAAGTAATAATATAATTTTAATTACAACTGAGCGTTATAATGAGTTCCCAATGATGATTAAAGGATATGGGGCAGGGGCTGGTGTCACTGCTGCCGGAGTGTTCTCAGATATTATGAGTATTGCCAATATCCGATAACTTCTGCATGAACAAATCGCATCAAATAGTTACCTGCTTTCTCTTTTGTCTCTGGCTGATCTCATGCAACAGGCAATCGCCTCAAATCCCTTCAAACAAAGGCAATGTAATTGATAAGAATGCAGTGTCATTACTTGGTATCAATCAGAATCTAGCTAAAAAAGAAGATGTTTTGCTTGAAAAGTATGCTCTTCAAAGTGATAAAGCATTCAAAAAAAGCGAAATAGGATTTTGGTATAAGATAGATCAATTAGGCAAGGGATCAAAAATAAAAGATTCTGTAACTTGTAAGTTTTCATACACGTTGATGTCAATAAAAGGAAAACTACTTGAAACTGGTGAAAAACAAATTACCATTGGTAAAAAACAGATTGTTACAGGCTTGGAAGAAGGCCTTAAATTGATAAATAAGGGGGGCAGTACGACGATTATAATCCCCTGGTATCTGGCTTATGGAATGAAAGGGAATGCTCCTTTGATCCCTCCATATACTTCGATAACGTATAAGATAAAAGTATTCAATTGATTTTTTGAAATTTAAGCTATTATTGCTTTTTTCCTAAATTGATAAACTACAAATCTTATAACTTTATTTATTTTCTTAACTTTTAATTCTCATTATTTAATCGGATATTTGTATAAAAATAAACTACTGATATGAAACGAATTTCTTATCTATTTTTTCTGATTTTTATTGCCTCTATTTTAGCTTCATCATGTAGCAGTACTAAAACTTATGCCCAACTGTTGGACGATGAAAAATCTTTAATCGATGGATTTATTAAGCGAAACAATATCCAGGTTGTATCAGAATATCCAAAAGACTCTATCTGGGTTAATAAAAACGGAAAAGATGTGTATTGGTTGTTGTCAGACGGTCTGTATTTTCACATGGTAGATTATGCAGATTTGAAGAGTAATGATACTATTTTACTCAAAGATGTTATAGTTCCAAGGTTTAAACAATATACACTGGGTACTCCTTCCGATACTATTAGCAATTGGTCAACAATTGATTACCCATATCCTTCTGATTTTGTTTATGGAGATCTTACCAATTCATGTACAGCTTTTCAGAATGCTGTTTATTACATGAGGAGAAGTGGATCGGAAGCCAAAATCATTGTTCCTTCAAAAATTGGATTTAATGCTAATATGTTGACCGTAACTCCTTATGGTTATGATCTTAAAATTAAAATTCAACATTAGCAGATAAATACTTGTTGATAGCTTTGTGAATTATTATCAATAAAATACATCCATCGCGAGTTTTAATCATTCTATTAAATTATGACACTTATTAAATCAATTTCAGGTATCCGTGGTACTATGGGTGGCCCTGTTGGTGATGGGCTAAATCCATTGGATATTGTCCGGTTTACTGCAGCCTATGCTACTCAGATTAAAAAGAGTAAAACAACTGAATCAATCAAAATCGTTGTTGGCAGAGATGCACGCATTTCAGGTGAAATGGTTAACCAGTTAGTAATAGGAACTCTGTTGGGCATGGGCTTCGATGTAGTGAATATAGGGCTGGCAACTACTCCTACAACCGAGTTAGCCGTCATAATGGAAAAAGCTGCCGGGGGAATTATTCTTACCGCAAGTCATAATCCTAAACAATGGAATGCTTTAAAACTCTTGAATGAAAAGGGAGAGTTTCTAAATGCACTTGAAGGTGAGAATGTTTTAAAAGTTGCAGCGGAAGAAAGTTTTGTGTTTTCTCAAGTTGATGAAATTGGAACATTAACAGAAGATTTTTCATATACTCAAAAACATATCGATAGTGTATTGGCACTAGATTTAGTGGATGTAGCAGCCATTAAAGCAGCTGGTTTTAAAGTTGCCATTGATTGTGTAAACTCAGTAGGTGGTATCGTGATTCCCGCTTTACTGAATGCTTTAGGAGTTACTAATGTTGAAAAATTATATTGCGAACCCAATGGTCAGTTCCCGCATAATCCGGAACCCCTTCCTGAGCATTTGACCGAAATCTCATCGGTCATGACAAAGGTAAAAGCAGATGTTGGTTTTGTTGTTGATCCGGATGTTGATAGGCTGGCTATTATTTGCGAAGATGGAAGTATGTTTGGAGAAGAATATACGCTGGTTTCTATAGCTGATTACGTACTTCAACATACTCCCGGAAATACAGTTTCAAACCTGAGCTCTACACGCGCTTTAAGAGACGTGACAGCTAAATATGGCTGCACATATACTGCCGCCGCCGTCGGGGAAGTAAACGTCGTAGCGACAATGAAAACAACTCATGCTGTCATTGGCGGTGAAGGCAATGGTGGAGTTATTTATCCTGCCAGTCATTACGGACGTGATGCTTTAGTAGGAATAGCTTTATTCCTGACTCATTTGGCCAAATCAAAGCTTACTGTTTCGGCTTTACGTAAAACATATCCTGAGTATTATATCTCCAAAAATAAAATTCAATTAACTCCTGCTATCAATGTGGATAATATATTGAAGATTATCAAAGAATCATACAAACAGTACGAAGTTAATGATATTGATGGTGTTAAAATAGATTTCCCTACCGGCTGGGTACATCTACGTAAATCAAATACAGAGCCTATTATCCGTATTTATTCTGAAGCACGAACACGTGAACAGGCTGAAGGTTTTGCTTCCGCTATTATTGAGGAAATAAAGCGGATTGCAAATATATAACAGGTTATACTTTCAATAAAAAAAAGGACAAATTCTTATGAGAATTTGTCCTTTTTTTTATTGAAAGTATTTCAACTATTTATTTCAGCTTAACAGTCGATTTAATTTTAGGGATTGTTGTTTTCTGAGTCGGTGGAGTAGCTGTTACAGGGATTTTAGGGCTTGCTACAGGACTTGGAGTAGGAGTGGCAACATGTGTAGGTGTTGGGGTTGAAGAAGCCGCATTCTCATTTAAAGGGAAAATGCCTTGTGGATTCTTAATCATATAATGCGTCATGGTTTCGTTTGATTCAAAACCTATTCCGGTGATGATGCGGGTTGCCTGGGTGATTTTAATTGAAGTATTCGAATAAAACTTTTGTTGCCTTTGGTTCCAGAATAATTGTTGAGTCTCGAAAAGTTCACCTTGCAGGTTCATGGCTCTTACATTCCCTTTTAATTCCCAAAGTTGTTCGTTTTCATTAAATCGAGCGTATTTACTTGTAATATTCGCATCAACCTTCATGTTTACATCGAACTTCTCAAAATAAATACCTTCCGGGAACTCCTGGTAGGGCTGACTTGATTTGTCATAAATGTCCCAGCGTGGAGCTGATATTCTATAGCGTGTTATACCTGAATCAGAGATGATGGTGGTGATTTCGGTGGCATGTAGTTTCGGTAGTTTACTCCGGTCAACAATTGCCCGGATCTTATCCGGTTTGTCATTGTTGCACGAAGCGATAAGAAATAAAAAGAAGAAACTACAAACGAGTGTTTTGCCGATAGTTAGTATTTTTAATCGTAAAATAGGGTTGTTCTGCAGTCTCATCTCAATCATTGACTATAATTTGAGTACAGCTCTGATTAAAGTTTACGTTTAAAGAACCAATGTTCGTTAAATACGACATTTAGAGTTAGTTTTAAATAATCTTCCTTGAGTGTACTGGTATTTCCAATTTTACCATATTCAATAGTTGCGTTAAGCATAGATACTGAATTTGTAGTTTTGTTATATAGTGGTAATCCAATACCACCGGTAATGGTATAGTTTTTTGGTTGAGTGGCTCCATCAATATTATAATATGAATCACTCATATTAAATCCTCCACGATATCGGATTCTGTCTGAAAATTTTCTTCCTGTTGGTTTTGGTTGATATTCTACTCCAACGGCTAGTTTTGATCGGTTATTTAAATTTTCTGAGTTTTTTGAAGTGGTTGGATCCCAGAAGAACTCAACATTTTTCCATTGTTGAAGGCTATAATCAATACCTATTGATAGTTTTTTGTCGTAGGTATAATTAACTCCGATTCCATACATGTTTGGAATTTCAAAGCCATATGCTACATAATTTGGATCACTTGAATGGCCTGAATCAATTGTATCATTCAGTACTCCGTTTGTTATTCTTGAAAATCCTCCATTGAGTTTGATTTTAGGCTCGTAAATTAATCCCAATGTGACATCATGCTTTTTTGCAAATGTATTATAAAACTGAACCCCAAAGCGATAACGGAAATTATTGGCAGTTATTGAATTCTTTTCAGTTGTTGAGGTGAAATAGCTTGAACTCACAGTAGTGGTGGTGGTACCACTAAAGCTTACATCCCTGTAATTGTTTACCGTACCATACATATAATAGGCATTTACACCAACGGAGACATGTTTAAAGATCTTTGCCGAAAGACCGGCATATACCTGAGAAAAGCCACCGGTACCTATAAACGTTTTTGTAGTGACAATTGTGTCAGCTCTGGACGAATTTATAGGAATCAGGTTTGTACTGTCGCTGGTACCGAAATTGTATCCGGCAAAAGAATAAGGTAATACCCCGCCACTAAATCCCAACCATTTGGTTAATGGGAATTGCATGGTTATGTATTCCAGATTGGCATTGAATGTCTTTTTTCCGGCAGTTTGATCCGAAAAACGTGAAATTAAAGCCGAAGTTCCTATGTCAAACATAAAAGTAAGGCTGTCAACACTGCTGTAAGAAGCCGGATTTACTGTATTGATACTGGTGCTTGACCGTGAACCAATGGCAACTCCTCCCAAGGCTCGTTGCTCTCCATTGTTTGTGTCACTGATATCCCCGTAACCAAATCTGGTATACGGTGAATTTGTATTGTTTTGACCGTTAGTAAACTGAGCGAAAATGATTGACGCAAGTACGAGAAGTAAAAGCTTATTTTTGTACATTGTATAGGAGGATGCGGTTGAGCCCGATTAACACTAAATTTCGTTCTGCAAAGATGGCATTTTTTAGCTTGGTATCAAAGTAAAAAGTGCTACCGCCTGTTAAAAAAGTTGAAAGTTGTGTATATTTAATTTTTAAAGTCTCAATATAACCATCTATCTCGAAAACAATACCATAAAGTGCTCCGGAAAGTATAGCTGATTCTGTTGTGTTTCCCAGGAGTGGACTTTCTGTTTTTGGTTCTACTTTTGGTAATTTCTGAGTGAATTCATGAAGTGACCTTAACCGCATAGTTAATCCGGGAGCAATATTACCTCCCTGATAATTCTGAGCTGAATCAATAAAATCATAGGTAATGGCTGTGCCGGCATCAACCACTAATATGTTTTGGTCCGGTTTCAGATAGGACGCTCCGACTATTGCTGCCAATCGGTCTTTCCCAAGTGTCTCCGGCGTTAAATATTTATTCCCGATGGGTATGGCTGTCGTATGAGTTAATTCAATCATGTTTTTAATCCGGGCTTTTAATGCTTCAATCAGTTTTTTATTATCTGAAATTACACTTGAAATGATGCCGTAACGAATTGAAAATTTAGATAGCAAGATCGACAATTCCATTTCTCCGAATTCTTTATACGTAAAGCTCTCGATCAAATTGCTTTGATCAAATAAGCCTACTTTCGTACTTGAATTTCCCTGATCAATGCATAAATTCATAGATAACTGCTTAACTTAAGTTTATAGTTGCAATAAAACTTCTTTGAAATGCCGATAGCTATAAGATCATTTTTTCAATCGGAACCACAAGTATTCCTTCTGCCCCCAGTGCTTTTAATTTGCCGATAATATCCCAGAATCGTTTTTCATCAATTACTGCATGAAGTGAATTCCAGCCTTCTTTTGCTAATGGCATGATGGTTGGGCTTCGCATTCCCGGTAGAACTTCAATGATCTTATCAATGTTCTCTGTTGGCACATTCATTAGTATGTACTTTTTATCTTCAGCCATTTTTACAGCTTCAAACCTAAAAACCAATTCATCCAGGATAGATTGTTTTTCAGCTGTCAGCTTTGGATTGGAAACCAGGATAGCTTCCGACCTCATTAAAACTTCCACTTCCTTCAAATGATTTGTTATCAGTGTGCTTCCTGAGCTTACAATATCGAAAATTCCATCCGACAACCCTATGCTTGGAGCCACTTCAACAGATCCTGTGATAACATGGATCTCAGCTTTTACATTCTTTTCTTTCAGAAAATCCTTTAAAATTTCAGGATAGGATGTGGCAATCACTTTACCATTAAACCATGAAATATCTGTATAGTCTATTTCTTTTGGAATTGCCAATGAAAGCCTGCATTTGCTGAAGCCCAGTCTTTTGGTCAGGACAACATCCTTTTTCTTCTCGGCATATTCGTTTTCACCGACTATTCCAATATCTGCCACTCCATCAGCCACCGACTGGGGAATATCATCATCGCGTAGGAATAAAACTTCTATTGGGAAATTTCGCGCAGGAAGAAGCAATAGTCGTTTGCCCGATTCAAGCTTAATGCCTGATTCATTTAGCAACATCATAGTATCTTCATTCAATCTTCCTTTTGCCTGTACTGCAATTCGTAGCATAATCTTTTAATTTAATATATATAGTGCCGGCAAAGGTACTAAAAATGCCGGAATTCATAATAATAAAAAAAGTCCGTTATCGAGATAACGGACCTAAATGCCTGCAAGAATTTCTTTTTGCGTTAGCTTTTTTTACTTAACCTTAGTTGAATCAACTTTAGTTGAATCAACTACAGTTTTTGTTGAGTCAACGGTAACAACAGTAGAATCAACTTTAGTTGTTGTTTCAGCTGCTTTAGGTTTACATGATGCGAAAGCCATAGCTACCACAAAAAATAAAATTACTTTTTTCATTTCTTTTAAACTTTTAAAAATTTAACATGTTTGTTTTGCAATTCAAATTCGATGCAAAGTTACATCATTTTTTTATTCTGCATTAATAAATATCACTTTTTTTTAAAATATTTTTTGGTTTAATCGTTATTTAAGTATTTTTGCACATATTTTATACGGAAATAGCTGTTTAAAGCCTGTTTTCAGACTTAAGGTCTGCTAAAAAAAATATCAAAAAATAGGTAGTGGTTAAATGTAAATAGTTCGGAATGAAACTTTGCGTAGAGGTAACCTCTCAAATATACCCCCAAAAGTGTAACTGTAATTCATAATGTTGTTGAACCCTTTTCAGTATTCCGGTTTCTGGCGGATTATCATTCTTCGGTTTCAACGGTGATTATTCAAATTAATTTCGTTTCAGTGCTTTTTATTTGCAACAGAAAAACAGGGAATGTAAAATAATCAGGTGTTCTAAGGTCGCTTGCACTTTGTAATTTAAATGTAACATTTATTGGCTCTATAACGTTTAAGGTGGGTTATTGATGTACTTAAATCCGAACCTGTTTCATTTAGTCCTTTGTAGGAGTAAACTTTGTATAACTCCCGGATTTATCCGGGGGGATTAAAGAAACACATGGAAAAACTTCGTAAGAGTTTCCCGGTGTTTAATTTATTAGCTGACTCACTTATTCTAAAGATCTGTTTTTAATTTGTATTGGTCAAGTCCTCCAGAGTTGAGTTATCCTTCATTTCTATTCCCCCGTATAAATCCGGCGGTTATTCACGGAAAACTCTTCCGGAGTTTCAATCGGATTATTTAATTACCCCATTACAAACGTAACCCGGTTTAATAACATAAAAAACTTACCCACCCAATTCCTTATAGAACCCATTTAGTTCATTGAAAAAAAACAAATGCATAATTATTCTCGGCAGCCCCTTTTTATGCAAAAAAAAAGTCCGTCAGATAATATATCTAACAGACTTTTTGCTACGTAATAAATTACGTTAGCTTTACTTACTTAACAGCCTTAGTTGTGTCAGCGGTAGTTGCAGCAGAATCAGTAGCTACAGTATCAACAGCAACAACGGTAGAATCAGCTTTAGGAGCTTCTTCAGCTTTTTTAGGTGCACAAGATGCGAAAGCCAAAGCTAAAACGCAAAACAAAAATACTTTTTTCATTACTTTAAACCTTTAAAAATTTAACATGTTAATTTTG
>Ga0302170_10000187_pt1 | contig 25044 bp, 16 predicted proteins | sample I_Fen_N2_1_FD_193492 | JGI IMG/M metagenome (GOLD analysis project Ga0302170, IMG submission 193492) | Peat permafrost microbial communities from Stordalen Mire near Abisko, Sweden - I_Fen_N2_1 | ecosystem: Environmental > Terrestrial > Soil > Wetlands > Permafrost | place: Sweden: Abisko...
ATAACCTTCGTCTTCGTAAAATCCATTGACCGTAATAATATCGTTTTTCTTATAACGCTCCAGATCAATCAACCGGAGAACCATAAATCCGGCAACCACATCGCGGATATTCTCAGGAGTATCATAATTTTTTTTCAACACATAGGCTTTAGTCTTTTTATCAAGTACCTTAACCTCAGCCTTTTTATTCTGATGATCGAAGTGTACTATTTCATCAAGCTCATAATTCCCTTCGCGAATACTTCTAAATGATTTATAAGTAGTTATATTGGCTGTGTCGATATACGATATCCATTTATCCCGGACATAAAAAAGTTTGGCCAAACCGTTTGTTTGTCCCAGTATTTCAATGTTATAACAAGGTCTACCTCCTACTCTGTAAATAGTTTTATCCACTTTGGTCACCGCACTGCCAATAGTCAACGGGCCCCAGTTGGCCTTGTAACGCAATGTTTCACCCGGCACAATACGTTGATTGTCCAGTTTCAATTTAGGTTGCGTCAAAACAAAGCAAGGTATTGCAATGATAAGTAAAACAAATAGCCGACGATAAATATTCATGTTGTAAACAGTGATATGAACTACAAATGTAAAAACATATTTTGTTTAGTCAATGCGTATGCCGACATAGATGCATCTTTTTTTTTAATTTAGTGCAGTTTTGTATTTTGGAGGTGTTGTATCAAAAGCACGCAAACAACACAAATTTTCGCAAATAAGATTTGTAAAGTCGAATATTATTTGCTGAATTTCAATTGAATAAGATTGCTTAATTTGCGCATTTTGCGTTCTAAAAATACTTTTGATACAACCTCTTCGGGTTAAGTTACCTGATATTACCAAGGAAGATACTCCGTTAGGAGTTATATATCAATAAAACTGGTAGATAATGAATAAAGAAAGACCTGAACCCTGAATAGGCTCAATAACATTATCTTATAGTGATATTCAGCCCACTTCGGGGCTGGAGTTGTGTTTCGATTTCCATCCACCAGTTCCGCAAGCTACACTGGCGGCTATTTACATTTAGCCACTTCGTGGCATGGAATAGTCTTTAAGTTGACTTTTCTATTCGTAACTCATATAATATGTATTATTTATGAGAAATGAAATATCATTATGCCTCTTCGAACCTATAAACCTGAGTTCGGGATAAGCAATAAATGAAAAAGCAGAATCAACTTAATAATCCATCTTGGTTATCAAATATATCTGAAAACAATATGTCGGCGCGCTGCACCTTCGATTTATGTGTCTGGCTAAATTTCTACAAATAGCTCGGTACGCTGCACCTTTTTTGAGGGACAGAGTTCCCAAATATTTGTAGTATTACGTATCAATTATCATCATTAGGTGCAGAGCACCGTAATATTCAATTGTATAATTTGAAAAAATGAATCCGAGCTTATCCCGAACTTATAAAATAATTTGCGTACTTTTTACAAATCAGATTACCGATTAATCTGATCCAATTGTTTTATATTTTTCCGATTTTTCTTTTTCTTAGAAACATTAAGAAAGATCGGAAGAAATATTATTATACCAATAATTGAGAACAATAAGCCACCCATTGTACCTGCAGCCAAAGGATACCAAAATGCTTCTTTCGTAGAACCAATTATAAATGGGCTAAAACCCAGCACAGTTGATGTAATTGTTAGCATGATAGGTCGCATTTTATAGCTCCACGCTTTCACATATGCTCGTAGTTTTGAGACTCCTTTTTGCTTTATTATTCTATTAAATTCATCGATAATGTAAATGTTTGCATTAACGGTCAATCCGCTAAGAAGGATAAAAGATGCAAAACCTCCCTGATCAAAGTTCAGTTTAAAAAGGTAAAATGTCAGAAATATGCCTATAAATGAGAAGGGAATAACAAACAATATTGCAAAAGGTTGTTTGAGTGAATTAAAAAGGATACTCGACAGAAAGAAAATGATAATCAGGATTAAGAATAACAGTCCGTATTGTTTGCCTGTATCATTGCCCCAATTGTAATTCCTACCGCTTTTATTTTCTATTGTATACCCCATTGGTAGTTGCTTTTTAAAGCTATTAACAGCTTCTTCAAGTACTTTTTGTCCTTGTTCAGATGCCCCTATATATTCATATTGAACGCATAAACGGTATTGCTGATTTTCTTTATAGATGTTCTGTGGTGATTGTCCCCTTTCTATTTGTGCAACCCGGGATAGTTTCACTTCTTTTTCACCGATATTCATCGGAGTATGAATTAAATTCCATATATCATAATTTGCAGACTGTTTTGCATCCAAATATATTTGCTCTTGTCCGCTATTTGATGATACCTCACCGGCATAAACAGACTTGCCCATTGAGTTATTTAAAGAGCCGAATAATTGAATAGGAGAAATTCCGGTTTCGGCCAATATCTTTTTATCAAGATTGAATTCAAATTCTTGATAGTCGTCTTTATACCAACTAAATTCGGAGTTAATAGACACTTCTTTAATTCTTCTATAGTTGAGTAGTTTGGCTTTAACCTTTTTTGCCCATACATTTAATTCATCGTAATTATAGCCATATAATTCGGCTTGATACGAACCTGCATTTTCGCTCACATCATTGCTGAACCCATCTCCTAGCCCATAGACACCCCAACTTCCGCCACCCATTTCTAATGCTTTTGTAATTAAGTTCGATTTCAGTGAGTTCGGAAACCCGGAATATTGATCTTCTTTATTAAACAGGATGGTTATATTAGCTCTTCGTGCACTTTCTATTGTAGTTTGAAATTGTTTGATTTGTTTAAACCGGCTCAAATAAGCTTCCATTTGTTGAATAAGATAGTTCATTTGCGCAACAGTTGAGCCATTAGGTAAAGTTGCTGTAACATAAAGACTAGTTTCTTGTCTATCTGTAAAATAAGAACCTTCATATACCTTCTGAACAAATAGACGTAAAGTTCCACCTAATACGTTATCGGCAACTGGCTTAATGGTTTCTTTATAGAATTCAGATCCTAACGTTTTATTATAGGTTTCTTTCCATTTCTCATTACCTTCAAGCTTGTCGGGAAGCATAAATACAGGAAGCCCAAAACTCAATATCAACAACGTTATCAGAATATATTTCCAACGACATGCAAATTGGCAATATTTTGCGTAAAACCGATTTATCCAGATTGAAACTCTATTCCAACGTATTCTTTTAAATAAACCAATTTTTCTTCGAGGTCTATTTAAATCATTTATTTTAAACAGATCAAGTAATACGGGAACTACAAATAATACAACAAATAGGGAAATTATTAAATTAGTGATTAAAGCGAGTGCAAAATCCTGCAAATTAAGTTTTATTTTATCGTCCATTAAAAATACCATCGACAATGAACCAATTGTAGTAAGTGTTCCGGCTACAATGGCAAGGAAAACATACATATTATTTCGCCTCATTATTTGATCCGACATTATAATGACATTATCTATAATTAAGGTCATAGAAATAGTAATGCCTGCCAATGAATAGAGATGAATTTCCAGCTTTAAAAGATAATAGACAATTACTGCAATTGACAAATTTATTATTAGCGATGATACTATGAGCAACAGGTATTTGAGGTTCCGATATACCAGCAAAACAAATAACAGTAGTATAAATACGGTAAGTCCCGAACGAAAATATATTTTAGAAAGCTCTTCTCTGATATATTCTGTTGCATCGTAACTAACATGTATTTCGTACCCTTTGGGTAATACGGATTGAATCTTATTTATTTGCTGCTTTATGGTTTCACTTAAAGACAGCTGGTTAGCCGTTTGCTTTGCAACAACAGAAAGATAAATAGAATTCAAACCATTAATTCTATAAATATACTGCGATTCTGCCTGTTGGTAGTTTATCTTTACAATTCGACTAAGGTTTATTAATTCTCCGGATTGTGTTTTGATAGTTATTCCTGAGCAGTTAAACCCTGACTTATTATTTTCATTATTTGTTATAAGGAGGATACGAATTAATGCCTTTTGTCCGGTTACTTGCTCAACAGACCCATTGCCCAGAAATTCTTTCGACAAATAGTTGCTGATTGCTTGTTGGATATCACTTACAGTTATACCTAATGCTCCTAATTGTTTTGCATCATATTCCAATCGATATTCCATTGGAGTTGATCCCGAAATGTCTATCCGATCAATACCTTTAATGTTAGCCAGTTTTGGCTTGATTAATTTGTCAGTTAGTGCATAAATCTGAGTAAGATTTTCAGGAGCATTGATTGTATAGCTTATAAATGGACGATCGGAATTTTCATCTGATTTACTGACAGAGATATTGGGGTAACTTGTTTGAGAAGGTAAAGAAGGTCTTGTCTGACGAATTATAGTTGCAACTTCGAATCTGGCAACATTTATATCGACATGTTTATCCAGATTAATATTAATTCTGCCCCAGCCATTTCCTGATGTAGAACTAATATCCTGAATGCCCTCAAGACGGCTCAGCATTGCTTCCAATTTAGACGTAACTTCGGTTTCAACAACTTTGGATGATTGTCCTGCAAGGGAAAAACTTACCGAAATAGATGGTAAAGCTTTAGATGGCGATAATTTTACAGGCAGGTAAGGCATTAATGCCATACCTACAATAGTAAGGCAAACAAATACCAAAATTGTTGAAAACGAAGAGATAGGCAATTTGCGGTTCATCGGCGAACTTTCATTAAGCTGTCAAACGATACAAGTAGAGATGTCTGTTTTTCAAAATCAAAGAGAGTGAGCTTTCTGATTTTGTAATAACCTAACCAATAGTTTTTGAGTGCTTCAATATAATTTCGTTTCGCTTCTGTTTGACGATTGAGCGACAAAGTCAGCGCACTAATATCATTCTCACCTATCAGGAATCGTTCTTTGGTAGCCTGGTAAGCTAAGTCAGCAATCTTGGTTGCTTCTTCAGCGCTTTTTATTACCTCTTGTTGAACGCTAAAATCCTGAACTGTATTGATTACGTCTTGTTCCAGAGCAATTTCTTCCTGTTTGTTCGAAATTTTAGTCACATTAAGGTTGTTTTTTGCAACGTTCAGTTTTCCTTTTTTTACACCCCAGTCAAGAATAGGAATATTTAAACCGATCGAAATAATATCTTGCCTTAATGTATTCTTATAGGCAAGATTCAATTTTTCAGCCACATTGTTATATCCGACACTGGCATAAACAGAGGCATCAAAATGCAATTCTTTTGAAGTCTTTTCCACTAGTTTTTCGGCATCCATAATTCCTGATCTGTTCTCTAAATAGGTAGGATTATTAGCCATGGAATGTTGCAAAGCAATATCAGCAGGAATTTGGAGGATACCGAGTTTTTCCGGCAAAAGAAGTTTTATTTCTGTTCCTTTTTCTAAATTAAGAAATGTTACTAATGCCGACATTGCTTTATTAAGGCTTGTTTGAGCATTTATCAAACTGTTTCGGGCATTTAGAGCATCTAATTTAAGTGTCAATAATTCTGCTTTTGAAATAGCTGCAATCTCAAAACGTTTTTGCCCGATTTGATATAAAGTATCTGCAGATGTAAGGTTTTCTACAGCCCGTGAATGCTCAACTTGCGCACTGGCCAGATCGAAGAAATACTGAACACAGGTTACTGAAATTTCTTCAGCCTTATACAAAAAATTTCGTTTAGCAGTTTCATATTTAAGTGGCTCTATTTTTTTGTCCCACTTAAAACTATTATAACCAAACAAAGCTTGTTGGTAAGTTATACTTATTGGAATAGCTGAAAACTGAGTATAATTCAGGTCTCCATAGTTTTTCATAAATCCAAGTTGTGAATTGACCGAAAAAGTACCACCAGTCAGATCTATATTTTGACTTAATGCTAAATTTCCTGAAGAATATAAAGATTTTTGCTGACGATAAACATCAATATTTTGTTCTGAATCATAACGCTTTATAAAATTATTACTATACGAAATGGGTGTAGTACTAAGCGAAAGCGATGGCAATCTGGCTGCTTGATAAGATTTATATTGCCAGTAGCTTGCCAGATATAGATTTTTAGCTACAAACGCTTGCAATGAGCTGTCACTTGCAATGGCAATAGTTTGCTCAAGTGTAAAGACTTTTTGCTGTGCCGAAATACCGGACATTAATAGTGAGATAATAGCAAAAATTATATTGATTTTCTTCATTTCCTTAAATTACAGATTATGCATTATAAATTATGAACTATGAATTATGAATTCGTTATCACTTCTTTTTTCCTATATATCAACCAATAGACTAATGGAACTACAAATAAGCTTACCGGTGTTCCCATTACCATTCCTCCAATGATACCAAGAGCCAATGGCGTTTCTAATTGGGAGCCAATATCATTACCAAATAATAGGGGAGCCATACAAACGATTGATGTAAATGTGGTCATTAATATAGCTTTCAATCTTCGCCTTCCCGACTCGTGTATAGCGTCCATTATGGGAATTCCGGTTTTTCGAAGTTGATTCATCATATCCACTTTCAAGATACTATCATTGATAATAATTCCGGCACTAACTACAATCCCGATTGCAGACATTAAATTAAGCGAATGCCCTAAAACAATGAGTAAGCCCAATGAGGCGGTAATATCAATTGGAATCTCAAGTAATACAATTAATGGTAAAACGAAATTCTCAAATTGTGCTGCCAGAATAAAATACATTAGCGAAATAGAAATCAACAGAATAACTATTAATTCATTTATCATTTTTTTATTAGAGAAGAATGAACCTGAAAAGTCAATATTCCAATTATTACTAACTGAAGCATCCGATTTCACATCTTTGATTATTTTATCAGGATGCTTCGTATCATAAAATTGCAATGGAATATATTCACCTTGTTTTCCCGCAATGATTGATTTCAAATCTTCAGAATACGTAACAGTTAGAAAATTGCTCAACGGGATAGCCGTAGATTTACCTTGCTCGGATGAAGATGTTTTTACCAACGTATTCGTAATAATTTCATTTACGGTCCTTTCTTCACCACTCAGTACTATAGGTAAATATTGTTGATATGAACGTAAAACTGCAACTTCATTTTCTTTAAAGGCTGTTTTCAGAACATTATAGACTTCATCATAAGAAACATTATACAGCAAGAGTTTCTCTCTGTCTATTTTCAAATTCATTTGCAAAAGAAACGGCGTTGCCGTTGGCTTTTCGTGAGTTTCTTTTAGTATCTTTTGTTCTATCCTATTAATACCATCACGCGATATCGGGCTATTTTCGTTTTTGGAATACAATTCAACACTTAAATCGGGTTCGCCTGTTTCAAAAATCCGTTCAAATATATTACCTACAGGAGATATGGTTATAGCAGCAAAAGGATAGTTTTTGGCTAAATAATTGGTTATTTTCCGTTTTAGATTGGGAATATCTTCAACATGAAGTGCTTTCATGTATATTTCGGCTTCAGATGTGGTTTGTTCTTTTTCTTTATTCAGTAAAAACTGTTGTTGACCTAAATAGACAGCATGTTCGGGCAATGCACCATTCAAACTCTTTATTAATGTTTCCACCCTATCCTTATTTTCAGACAAATGAATGTTATCGTTCCAATCAATTTTCACTATCATTTCGTTCTGCGTGATATAAGGCATTTTTTCTTTCGGAATAATCCAAAACAAAAACGCACATAGTGGAAAAACACACATCATCACAATCATTGTAAGTGCTTTATGACTAAAGGTCCAATGCGTTCCCCAATCATATATTTTATCAAAGATTGTATCCTTAACAGGCCTCGTTAATCTTTCATTTTCTTTTTTCAGCCAATTTTCAGGTAATTTGATAGAATAAACCAGCTTATAGCATATTGGAAGGAAAATAATCCCCGAAAGATATGAAACAAACAGTCCTACACTTACAGAAAATGCCTGATCGAAAAAAAGCGCGCCAGCCATTCCACTTAAAAAAATTAATGGAACAAAAACAGAGGTAGTAGTAAATGACGAAGTTAACATAGGTGCAATAACTTCATTGGTTCCTTTAATACAAGAGTTTTGTATTGAAAAGCGTTTACGGCGGTACTGGCTAATGTTGTCGGTAACTATTATCGAATTGTCAATCATCATCCCCGAAGCCAGAACCAATCCGGTTAAAGAGATCATATTCAATGATACACCAAACAAATAAAAGAACAAGAAACAGATAACAAGAGACACAACCATATTGAGACTTATGATAATCGATGTACGAATATCTTTTAGGAAAATGGCCGAAACAAAACAGACAAAAATAAAAGCAATATATAAGTTTTGTTCTAAGTTGGAAATGGTATAATCCAACAATACAGTTTGATTTTGTGATACTGTAAAATCGATATTGGGATATTTCCATTTAAAATCATCAGTAAGTCTTGCTATTTCAGATTTCAGGCTACTTATTTTTTCGTTATTCTGTTTTATAACCTGCATTACAACAGCTCTTTTTCCGTTATAAAACGCCATTCCGGTTTCTTTCTCAGGAACTATTTTTACACTTGCAAGGTCTTTCAGGTGATAGATTTTATCGTTTTTTCGAATAAAAATATTTTCAATGTCTTCAACAGAGCGTACTATTGTTGAAAACTTAATATTGTATTCGTAGTAACCATCTCGAACGGTCATGCTTCCCGGATCAATATTGTTATTGGCTAATGCCGATTCAATATCATTGTTTGTAATGCCTGAAATTTCGAGCAAGTTATGATTTGGCACCAGAATCACTTGTTTTTTAATCTCTCCGGTCACATCTACCATGGCAACTTGAGGTAGTTGTTCTATGCGGCGCTTAATTACATTTTCTGAAAATTCGCACAGATTAATAAACTCGGTTTGATCCGTTTTATCGAGTGTCTTTTCATTTTTCAGGGTTAAGTTTAGATTAAAAACAGGTATATCGGTAGCACTGGCTTTTACTACCCGCGGACGATCAATCGTTTTGGGTATAAAATTCATGGCAAGGTCAATTTTTTCGTTGACCTCAATGAATGCTAAATCGGTATTTGCACCATATTCAAATTTCAGGCGTACAATGGCATTTCCATCCTGAGTTTCGGTGTGAATATCACGTAAATTTCCTATTTGCAATAACTGAAGACGGATAGGTTTTACTACGGTATTTTCCAACTCGCGGGCAGAAGTGTTCTTCCCTGAAATTTTTACTGTTATCTCGGGTATGGCAATATCCGGCAACAATGAAATAGGGATATTCATATAGGTCACCAGACCCAGAATAAAAAATGCCGTGAAAACCATAAAAACGGCAATTGGTCGGTTCAGAAGGTACTTTATCATTTTATTACAGATACCGGAGCTTCATGAGCCAGATTGATATTTCCATCGTAAATCACACTATCACCTTCGTTCAGCCCTTCTGTAACAATAAATCCGGTAGCATTCTCCAGTCCTGTTTTCACATAATTCCACATGGACTTGCCGGCATGAAGCGTAAAGACAACTTGTCGGTTTGTTCGTAGTACCAGAGCTTTTTTAGGAATAACTAATTGATTCGGGAGTGTTTTTTGTACCCGTACATTCACATTCATACCATCAAATAATTTGGTTGAAGCTTGTATAGTGGCTTTCACCCTCACCATTCCGTTTTTATCCACTACAGGGTTTATTTCTACAATCCGACCTGACCCATTATAATTGGCAACCGAAAAGGGTGAAACTACTACTCTATCCCCTACTGAAATTAGGGGTAGTTCGTTTTCCAACACCTGAAAAATTACTTCCGGAGAAGCATTGTCTACTATAGTGCAAAATGGTTGACCGCTGGTTGGCTGGTTATGTTCTTTACTAAGCAGATTAGCCACAACACCATTAAATGGTGCGTAAAGGACTGCATTTTTCAGGTTGTAGGCCGATAGTTCATGCTGTATACGATTCTGCTCATAGTTACTTCGGGTTTTGGCTATTCGCAGAACCTCCTTCGGAATCTTTGTTGAATCTTTAACCGAATAGCCCTGACCAATTAACACATTTTGAAGTTCCAGTTTACTTTTCTCCCAATTATCACTAGCCTGCTGCAGAGCATTGTTGAGTTTAAACAAATCGAGCGAAGCTATTTTCTGGCCCTTAAGCACTCTATCGCCATTTTTCACAAATATGCGTGTAACTACTTCGTTGGTCTGAAAATACAAATCAGCTTTACGAACTGCTGCAACAGTTCCGTTGGCCAGAATTTCGCGAGCAAAAGCAGTTTTTACTAATTTCACGGCTTTTACTTGCGTTTGCTCTTCGGCTAACTTTGTTTTTACTTGTTCTGCTTTTGCTTCTTTGGGTTTGGAGGAGCAAGCTCCTCCAAGTACCAGTAAACCGATTAAAAATAAAGGAATGGTGAGATTTTTCATATATGATATTTATTACTTAAAAATTAACCCACTTGGTTAGAATGATATTTTTTGCAGTACGATAACCTATTTCTCCACTACTTCTCCGCTTATTTTCAGTCTGATGTATCCTTCGGGCACATTACAGACTACATCGGCAGTTTTACTAAAGTAACCCAACGAATTAGGCTTATATTCCAGCACCACAGTAGTGGTTTCTCCTTGTGTTATTGGCTTTTTATCATATTTGGCTACTGTGCAACCACAAGACGTATTTACCGATTGAATTGTTAGTGGGTGTTTCCCTGTGTTTTTTAGCTGAAAGTTTATATGCTTAGTTGTTTTTAATGAAAATATGCCAAGATCTGCCAAATCTTTATTGAGTTGAACGCTTGTTTTATCCACAGAAGAACTTTTAATATCCATGTTTTTCAAAGAATTGATATTTGAGATTTTTCCACCTCTCAAAATTTCAGTATAAGATTTACGTATCTTTTTATTTGTTATCGGCGAACCGATAAAAATTACACGATTCTTCTCATCTAATAAGAAGGTACGATATTTATCCTTTTTTGGAAATTGATTGAGTTTATTAAAAACACCCTTCGGGTCATAAATAATAGGATAGCTAAAATTATGTATTGACAAATTCTCTTCAAAAACATTGTATTTATTTGACTGAACAACAAACAAAAAGCCAACATCATAAGCCTTCAATTTGCACGTATCTATTAATGCTTTCCATTCTAAAAGTTTTAATTTACAAGCTATGCACCCCATAGAATCAATATAAACTAATACTTTAAATCGGCTACTCAAAATAGATGAGCAAATGGTATCTTGACCAAGGCTTTTAAAACGAAGATTTTTAGGGATGATGATCTCTTTTTGATTCCATTCTTCTACTACTGATTTTGCTTCTTGCTTCTTGCTGTCGCAAGATTGAAAACAGAGAGCAAATAACATTATGATGAGGCTGGACTTTAATTGAAAATGATTTTCCCTTTTGTTCATATTATGTTGATATTTTTAAAGCTTGACTATTTGAATTTTCTTTTTAGATAAAAAAAGAGAGTTATCTCATTATAATTATACATTCAAAGTATTTTTAAAATCCAATATTTAGATAAAGAGTTATATGTGGTTATTAGAAAAATGAATTTTAATCATATCACTAAAGAGCGATTTCTTAGTTCATTTTAGTTCACCCATGTGATTCAACTCATATATATTTTTTATTTTTCAGAATAAAACAATAATATGGGATTTGCATCTTCTTTAAAATCACTAAATTTGACTGACTTCTTCTGATTCATTCCCTGCAGCAGCTTGTTTATTGTAGTTTTTTTATCGTTCAAATTATAAGGCTCAAATAAAAATAAAACTTTATCATCATTACAATCATGTGAAAAATACTTTAAGTTTGCAAATCCGAATCTTGTATCATCTATATTATTGATCCACTCAACTTTATTTGTTTTCTTATTTATCCATATCAAAGAATGCAAATTTGATTTCAAATAAAGAAAATTTGAAGTTTCTTTTATTGATGTAAAAGCATAAACAATGTTATTTTGATTTATTTCTTTAAAAAACTCCTGCTGATTTTTTTGTAATTCAATCATTTTGTCTTTATCCGCAAAATTATTAACATTTATTCTATACGGATAAATTATCTTATTCTCTCCTACTTTGGAGAGATAATTTTCTAATGGATTTGCAAACCATATAGATTTGCTTTTCACTATTGGAACTCCATTTAATTTTACATTAAAATTCACATCTTTAATTCCTATTTGTTGAGTCCACTCCATTTTATTAATATCAAATATATGGATCAACAGATCACGACTGGTTGATAATGGATTATAAAAATATAAAAAACCATCTTTAAATACTAAACTTTCAAATAGCTCATTTCCGATCTTAAAGTCTTTAATATAATTACAATCTATATTAAAAAATAGAACTTTGCCATTATCAGAATAAATAATAATTTGATTACTATTATTATCGAATGCAATATCAATAATTTTACTATATTCGCCTAAACCATTTCCAACTCGTTTGATTTTTGACAAAAAATTTCCTGTCTTTATATCAAATACCAATACTTCCATGTGATTATTAAGTAAGATTATCTTTTCATTATGTACAATAATTCTGTTGAGACTCTGTATTAAGCTGGATTCATTGGTTTCAAGCACTACAATGTTAGAGAGATTGAAATGTTGCTCAAAGGCTTTTTTGTTTTGAATAACTTGTGGCAAAGAAACATTTTTAATTATATTTACTTTTTCTACTCCAACGCACGAAATAAATATAATCGAAATTAAAGTAATTATAAATGTCTTTTTCATACTTGTTGATTTAATAATTATGCATTTTCACACCATGCCATTGAAATAAAACCAAGACATGGCATATCCAAATTAAACAACCACCCCCAAAAGGAGGTGGATTTTCGAGTTGTATTAAAAAAATTATACGTCATAACAACGAGTACCAGTAGAAGTAGCTACTTCATATGAACCTGACTGACAACTTATATTTCCAACGCCATAACAATAGACATCAAACTTTTGAATAGAACAAAAATATCCATTTCTGCAACCACTGCTCGTTCCTTGATCTACAATCATCATTGATTGATATCCTCCTGTTGATGCTTCACTATCCGCCAATGCTTCCACATTAGCTAAAGCCAAATCACCTTTATTACTTACTTTGTTTAAATTTACATTAATCATTGCACCTACAGCAATAGCTACTACCACTGCGGCACCAAAAATTTTCTTTTTCATAAATTTTGTATTGATTTTTTATATTAACTATTTAATTCTTTTTGCTGTATGTATCGTTTCAACAGCCTGAAGCGACGTGCTTCATGATAATTCATGTATTTTCCGTACTTTTGTCCTCCTTTCCTTTGTTAGGTGGGAGTTGGGGCGGAGGTCGTTGTCCGGGCTTTTGCGAGTATAGACAATTTTCCGCCCCATTTTCCCCGTGATTTTATTATTTATTTCTTCTTATAGTCAGATTACTTTTCTATTCACACTTCAGCTCGTTTGCAATGAGGTATTAATGACTATCTACTTGTAAAAATATATTTTACCTTCCGCTGTACTGTGTGCACGCAGTAACTAGCTGCATTATCGCAGGTTTTTGCTGCGTCATCGCACCGTCTGACTGCGTGCACGCACTGATTTGGTGCGTTATCGCAGGTTTTCGCTGCGATGTTTAACCAATCAACTGCGATGTCGCAGGTTTTCACTGCAATGTTTAACCAATTCACCGCGATATCGCAGCTTTTTGGTGCGATGTTTAACTAATTCACTGCGATGTCGCAGGTTTTCACTGCAATGTTTAACTAATTCACTGCGATATCGCAGGTTTTTGGTGCATCATCGCATCGTCGAGCTGCAATTCAACACTCAACCGATGCGACCCCGTGAATCATATCAGTTATTTTTCAGTTTTTTCGGATGATGTGGTAGCAGTAGCCTGTTTAAAAAGTTTACCGAGTTCGTCTACTATGGCTTGCATACCCGGCTCTTTCATTTTAAGTGCCATTTTGGCTTTCATGTAGATAAACCGTGATACTTCGTAAGCCTCAGCACCTGCCAGTTGCTTAGTGTCATGTACCATTTCCAGCAGTTGGAGTAACTCATTTTCAATGATTGATAATCCCGAATAGAGATTCAAATCATGCTCACAAGCAGTCAACAATGCATCACCCGGATTAATGATTGCATTACGCGTAGCTAATTCATGCGCCTTTTCGGTAAATGGTTTGCGACCATCGTCGAGCAACTGCAACGATTTTCTGTCGGCTTCCGATAGTTTAATCAGAAATGCCATGAGTGATCTTAATCCTAAAATTCCCTGTAAAATTTGATTCTTCGATTCTTCGTTGAATGCTACATCAATACGGTTTTCCATACTTTTTTTGTTTTTAAATTATTTATAATTGATTCTTTTTCGAAATAAAGGAATTCTATCAAATGAGATTACTACTCAGCACCCCTTGATATTTGTTGTTAATGCAAATAAGTGGTTAAACAATAGGTAACTTCAATCGATATTATCGAAAAGTACTTGTATTATCCCTTTCAAGAGTAATCTTTTCTCCATTAAAAATATTTTCTATGAGAGAATGGTTTTTTATTTTTCCGGTTATCACACTTACTTTACTCCACAAATTTATTTTTGAATTGTCCGAAGCTATGTTTATATTTCGTGCATTTGTATAATAAATGGTTATATCAGCACCACTAATGGACATAATGTCAATATCAAATTCCGGCGTTGTCATTCCTCTATTATCAAAAACGAACTTTCCTCCGTTCATTTTTACTTTCAATTTTTTCGGTACAAATTTATCAATACCTAAAAACGAAGGACTATTACCTACTACGGTAGTTAAATTATTGCATCTTACAAAGGTGCGTAGGCCCCCGTAAACGTGTAATGTGTCTCCAGAAATGGCATATAACTTTTCTTGATTTTTCATTTCTTTAAAATATCCAATGGAAATCATACTGCTATCAGACTGGGTAACATGCACGTTAGCCCCTTTTTCGGCCACAATAATTTTAAATTTAGAAAGTTGAATGTCTTTCATCTCTACAACGGGCTGAATATAATTTTCCTCCGGTGTCCAAGTCCACACGCCCGAAGGGTGTATGGTATGAATTTGTTGGACGGTAGTGCTATCTGTTATCGCTACTTCGGCGATGGACGATAAACTATCCAAGCTTAGTCCCGTATTAGTATTGTCAAAATGATTCTGACAGTACACTGATATAGAAAATAGTAGTAAAATAAATAAGGCAATGTTTTTTTTCATATTTTATTAATTTCTTGTTTTAAAATAAGTAATTTCTATGCTGCCTGTATCCTTTCAGCAGCTACAACCCGTTGGGTTGTGCCAATAAAATGTGTAATTTTGTGCCCTTACCTCCTTTCTATCTTCAAATTACAAAGCTTTCCATCCCGATAAAAGTTATGCAGAACGCTTCAGTAAATGAAATGAGAAATATAATTTTATTCTAAAAAGAGTCGGAACAAAATTATTAAAATTAAATCTTGTATTTTAGTCAATATACCTTTCAATTCTGACTCAATTCTGACTTCCCCTTTCCTTTTATCAACCCCCTCATTTTCTCCCGCATTTCATTAATAGCTGTCGATTGTACCTTGGGTTCCTTTTTCAGTACCTTTTGTGCCATAAGCATTGCCTTGCGGGCATTTCCACTCTCAGTATAGAGATTTGCCAATAAATAATAAGGATAAATACGGCTAGGAACTATGTGCGATGCGAGTAAGAAATTTTGCTCTGCTAACCGGTAGTTTTTAAGACCTTGATAATTCTTGCCCAAAATATTATAAAGCATAGGGTCGCAACTGATCTTGATAGCTTGCTCCAAAACATGATTACTTTTATCGAACTCTCCAGTTTTGTTCAGGCATTGGGCGTATTCAAACAGAAACGGTGTTTGATCGGACAGATACGGATAAAGCTTTTCGTAGTCCTTTCTCATTTCGGGGTAAGCATCTGCACTTCCCATCATTTTCAGGTTATTCCATTCCTTATAGGCAGTATACGTTGGGTATCGTTGATACAAAGTAGCAAAAAGGATCATTCCTGCAGCTGTCAATAGCATCAGAACGGTTTGCCAACGCAATACAACACTCTTTTCAGTAAACCTTTCTACTCTTACAACTTGCTTTTGAGTGAGTATTAATGCCATAAGAAAGACTAATACTATGAGGAATGGAAGTAAATTGAAAGGGTAAGACATGCATGCAAACACCAATAACGAAATCAGTCCGCCAGTTTCTGCTATCGCCTTACGCTTAACGCCCATATAAATAAGTGTTATAAAAGCCGTAAATAAAACCAAAGCCGCCACCACACCTAACTCGACAATAATTTGCAAGTATTCATTAAATGCATACTCGGGATTTCCGGCTACCAATTCTTCCTGATCGCTATAGTTCCCTGATGTAAAATAGGCAGCCTGTTCTTCACCATAAGCGCCCGCAAAATGCCCCAATCCTACTCCCATCGGATGTTTAGCAATCAATTGAAGTGAGGTTTTCCATATCAAGGCACGTCCATCGGCCGAATTCTTTTTTAGCTGATAAATGCCTGCAGCACCACAAACAGCTAATACAACACCGATAGACAAAAATAGAATTACCCTCCTTCGCTGCCTGATTAAATAATCCAAAACAGGCTTTTTATGCAAATAATGCAGTGCTAACACAAAACTACAACCAACCACTGCAGCTATCCATGCAGCACGACTCATAGCAGCAGGAAGCACTAAAGCTACCCCTGTAAAAGCCAGTATGGAAACGATAAAACGTACATAACGTGGTAGGAAACCGATAAAGAACCTTCGCTTGAATACCACGGCGTCTTTGAGTATAGCGTGAAGTGCCAAAGGTGCTACCACCGCTATATAACCGGAATAAGGACCGGAATTGAAAAATGACCCGGTAAGTTTAAACAACGCATGGTTAGAGGGTATAAAACCATAAAGCTGCCTTAAGCCCCATATGGCTTCAACCAAACCGGTGAGAACAAAAAATACGGAGAGATAAAAACGCAAGGTTTTATCCTGTAAAGCAATCCTGAAATAAAAGAACAGTAACAAGAGCTGCACTAACAGCACCCATTTAGTAGAAACTCTATAACCAGAGTCAAGATAGTTTATAGCCAATACAAAACCGGTGAATAATAATAGTAAAAAATCAACCGGATATAACTTACAGACAGTCCTTTTAAATCCAAACACCAACAATGAAACCAGAGCGGTAACACCCATTGCTCCATAAAACCAAAAGTACTTGGCAGACACAACACCATTCGCCAACGTTTCGTCCACAGCAAAAACGGTGGATAGAACGAGACATAAAGGAATTAGCAAAACAAAAAAAAGGAAAATAGTCCAGACCTCACCCCCAACCCCTCTCCTTGAGGAGAGGGGGGATATAGAAGATTTCAAAGTCCTGAGAGTATTAAGTATAATCATGCAAAAAATATGCTTTTGAACTAATGTTATTCAACAATGGTCAATTGTTGGTTAAAGGTAACTGCGTCTTACTCCCCTTTAGGGGCTGGGGGTTGTTATTATATTCCTTTCATCATTCGCTCCCATCTGAACTTCCCGGTATTTTCGTCTTCCGATTTCCATATAAAAGACACCTTGCCTATGATATGATCTTCAGGTAAGAAACCCCAATAACGCGAATCCTTGGAGTCCAGAACATAATCGCCAGCCATAAAGTAATAGTTCATTTTAAAAACATATTCCTTTAGGAGTTTACCTCCCTGCGTAACAATATTGTGGTTCACTTCTACGCTCTTACCTGTTTCGTAAACAATCATTTTCCGATACAATTCAATATTCTTATAATCAATCGGTATCCTGTCATTTGCCTTGGGAATATAAATAGGTCCAAAATTTCGTATAGTCCAATGATAAATAGATCCAAAAGGGAAGCAATTAAGTACGAACTTATTCAACGATGAGTCGTTCATGGCTGATAAAGCCTCCTGATTGTGATACACCCCTAGGGTATCAGCACAACCTTTTACTTTATAAAATCCATCCTCGATATAGAAAGTATCACCCGGAATAGCCACACAACGTTTTACATAATGCGCATTAAAATCCATTTCTATCTTATCCCAACGATTATCAGTTATTGGAAAATTAAATACCAATATTTCATTCCGTCTGATAGCACGTAGCCCTTTCAGTCTTTTCATTTTCCAGTTGCCATCCGCCCAGAATTTCCAGTCTTTAAATATGCGTGGACCCAATATCATTTTATTAACCATAATATAATCACCTGTTTTCAAAGTGGGTTCCATCGAACCCGATGGAACCTTGAAAGATGCAAAACAAAACACTTTGAGAAAAATAGTAAGTATAACACTTGCAAGAATCAAAACCGACACCTGAAGAGCTATTTTCCAAACTTTTTGTAAATGAAATTTTATTTTCATAGATTCAAAAAATTGCCAATCAGAAAAAATAAATGAGTAAAACCGGAGTGAATGTTGTAGATTACAATTGATTTTAGGCTGTTTATACTTCTATTTAGCATGAGTTACGATATAAGAATTAGTTCATTATAAATTTAATATCAATAGATAACATCTTAATTAGACTTCTGTAAGGAATCAATATATGTATCTCTTAACTGTGGCACTCACTCCATGAAACAACATGTTCTATTGTGTAAATCCCCGATGGTAATGTTGATAACTTTATTTCAATTAGCTATATAGATTTATGTATCGAAACTCACGTTAGATAGCAATTTGTTTGTCATTAAATTTACTAATAATTCAATTAACATTACCTAACAATTCTTCTATTTTCTGTTCCAACTCCTTATACGAAAATTTAGAACTACTGTCTACAACTTTTAAATTTCTGTCAATTAGAACAAAAGTTGGGAACACAGAGACACTATAATCGTCAATATCAATTGGAACAACCCGAAAATCAAAAGGATGCTTTGGTAAAAAGCTATTGATAAGTACATCCTTTGGACTAAAAGCTGCGGGTGCAATAAAAACCACATCTTTTCCTTTCATTTTTGCAACTAATTTATTTAGTTTCGGCATTTCAGCAATACATGGACTGCAAGATATACTCCAAAAATTTAGCACAAGCACTTTGCCATTTAAAGAATCCGAAGATATGGATTTACCCTGAATATCCGTAAATTTGAATGGGGCAATTTTTTCGCCTTTTTTATAATAGGCACGTTTTCCATATTTAGTGTCAATAATATCAGAAAATGTAGTATCCAAAGTCGGTATTTTTACAACTGCCATATTAAAGTATATCTTAGTTGAGATTGGACAGGTAAATAGCCAATTCCGGCCTCCATCTTTTGATAATGAAAAAATATATGAATCTTTATTCCAAAATTTACATAATACAAGTGTTTGATACTCATTTCCATTTATAGCTGACTTTAAAACTCTTAGGATTTTGAATGGTGTAGTATCTCGTCGCTCCGTATGCAATTTTCCAAGTCCAGAAAGCGTTTTAGACTCTTTACCCCAATCGGTTGGAAGCAGAAAATCAACGTATTTTTTATAATTTTGATTATTGTAATCACTTGCCATTTCTTTGGCTTGGCCCAGTACAATTTTCTCAAAACTCTTTTGAGCAATTATTGTTGTGGTCACGAAAAGTACAAAAACTATTAAATTTATTTTTTTCATAATTGGATTGTATGTAATTTGTTATATTTTTTCATTTTAAACGATTTCACGCATATTTCACAATTTCAATAACACTTAAGTCGTTGAAAGTAATTATTATTGCATTTTAGTTGTCAATAATCAACCTATATATATTTAGTTTTAGATTACACAGAGCATTGGTTCAAACAGTTACATGCAACAAATACTTTAGATCTATAATTAAAAATAAAATTGATTAAGTCGCATCTTTCGAGTAATAAAATCATTAAATAACAAACATGAATTTCAGTTGATCCATTAGGTTATATATCTTATTCTAAAAAACATCTAAATATTAGAATTAGAAAAAATGTATTGCTAATTCAGATTTATTAAAAATTCGAATAAAAAAAATCTTAAATATTTGTGGATTTAAATAACAAAATCTATACTTTACTCTCGTTTTGCCACTACTTCCCCCTTGACTTTTAACTTTATAAAATTGCCATGGACATTACAAACAACATCAGCTGATTTAGCGAAATAACCTAGAGAATTAGGTCTAAATTCTAGTATAATCTTAATTGTTTTGTTAGGTGCTGTGGGCTTTTTATCATATATTGCAACCGTACAACCGCACATTGTATTTACAGATTGAATTATAAGTGATTCATTTCCTGTATTTTTAAGTTCAAAAGGAATATAATAGAGTGTGTTTAAATATAATTTAGGTAAAAACACCGAATCATTTAATATTGACACATTCGTAATTACTGAGTGATCTGAGTGATCTGAGCTTTCAATATCATTTCCAGAGTAAAATACAAATATAATTGCAAGAATTAAACAGACAATTGTCATTAATACTACAGAAGAAAATTTAAAGAATATTTTCATGAATTTATTGATTGAAATATTTTTCACTAACCAATTCGAAATATTTATTTGCAATTTCAGGATATGATTTGTTTGGTATGAAAAGGTGTCTGACTTGCATAGATTTATCTAAAATAAAACAATAAGGATAACTAACCAAATCAGATGAAATATTCAGCTTAGCATCCTCTTGTACTGTGTTATAAGCTTTAAATTCGCAAGTTAAGCCTCTTAAAATTGCAGATAGAGATCTATTATCTGGATATGAACCTATAATAATAATATTTTCGTTTAGTCCTTTCTTTCCAAAATATCTATTAATCTTAGAAAGGAGAAAGTCGACACAGGTTGTACAATCGAATTCTGATATTCTAATAACAAGCATGACATTGTTATTTGTTTCTAAAACGTTCTTCAAAGATGTTGAAGAACCTTTTATTTTTTTTAACTTCAAATTGTTCAAAATATTTCCATCATCTAAGATTCCAGAAAATACTCCATTTTCGAGAATTTTAATTTTATGATTTTGATCAAATTCCCTTGTTGATTTTAGTGTTCTAAATGAATAATTCATCTCCATCAATTGATTTTTTAAACGATGATTGTATAGTCCAATCACTACAATTGTGATTAAGGATGTAAGTATCAATATAATACTTATTGTTTTATTTTTAGAAATGTAATGCATTATTTCGACTCTTTAATATTAACATGGTAATAAAATAGAACAGGATTATTATCCTCACTCAGTCCATCGAATAATTTGTCAATTTGTTCTTTTTTATTACTTTTATATAGTTCATTTTTAGCTTCTAATATTCTTGCTGGACTTGCAACCGAGATAATTCTATCATTATTGTCTTGACAATAGACATTATTCATAAATCGTGCAAAAGGATTTTTTAAACTTTGTTTAATGTTATATGAGTAGGTAATTTTAGTTTTACTTGAATAAAAAAGATAAGGTATTGTCTTTGACAAAACATCTACAACTACAGCATCATTTAATTTTATAAAACATCCATTAAAACCAATATTTAATGAAGATAAATCGACATTGTTAACGTTTCTCACAATATCTCCTATTGTTATTTTCTTATTTCCCATCTTAACGTAATAACGTGGAATAATACCATTTCTATCAACCAAATATATAGTATCAGATAGAATTTTTATTGCATATACTTCACTTTTTATTTTGATTAATGGTGTAGAAGTTTGAAATCCAAGCTTTTCAGCTCTTTGATTTGAGGGCAATGCTGAATACTTTATTTTCCAATTATCATTAGTCACTATTAACATATTGTTATTGATTGCCCATCGATTTATTTTCCCAAAAGAATTGTAACCAACATGACTGTTTTGATCTAAATCCTCTACATAATGAAGTAAAAAATTAATACTTTCTGATTTTACAAATGTTCCATTTAAGTTATAATGAATTATCTTTTTCATTGAAACAACACAAAGTTCATTCTTGTCAGAGGAAAGAAACACGTGTGATATCAATTGATAATCTTTTGGACCCGATCCGATTTCACCAATTTTTCTAAGGAAATGTCCATCTTTTGTAAAGACAAAAATTGATTTAGAAATAGTTTTATCAACAACTATAATTAAACTATCTGTAAGCAATAATTGCGATATAGAACCTATCATATTGTTAGACTTTGTTTCAAGCTTAACATACCTAATATCGTCAATTAAACTTTCAAATGGTAGTAATTTCATACGAGTTGCATCAATTGTTTCCAGCTTGTTGGACTTCATTTCATTTTTAAAATTACAGGAGACTAGAGTAGCAACTAAAAGGATCAAAAATAATTTATAAATTTGTTTCATATTTTAAATTTAGAGTTTGCTAAGATTTTTTCTTAGCAAACTCACTATTGTGTTTTATAATTATTAATAAGTGCACCCATTAAACGTATTAGTAACATCACAACTTCCACTTGTAGGACTTAGCCCACAAGTATGGCTAAGTCCATAAACTGCCATACCCTGATAATCATAATTACATCTTACAGTCTGATAACGATCAACTAAATACATTGATGGTTCTATTTGCTCATCCTGTGCGGATGCTTCCGCATTAGCCAACGCTAAATCACCTTTATTACTTACTTTATTTAAATTTACATTTATCATTGCACCTACAGCAATAGCTACTACTACCATGGTACCAAAAAAATTCTTTTTCATATTATTTTCTTTTGATATTTTTTTATTAAAAATTCATTTTTTTGACTGTATGTATCGTTTCAACAGTCTGAAACTATATGCTTCATGATAATTCATGTATTTTCTGTACTTTTGTCCTCCTTTCCTTTGTTAGGTGGGAGTTGGGGCGGAGGTCGTTGTCCCGGCTTTTGCGAGTATAGACAATTTTTCCGCCCCATTTTCCCTGTTGTTAGTATTCATTTTTGTTATGACCTGGTTATTTTTCTATTTCAATGCGCTGCTACAAGGCAGTTTTGCATCTCTAAGTTGTTAATTATAAATTATCATCACCACCATACCTGTTCTCCTTTTTCATACGTGAAAATCCGTTCCTCAGCACCTTTAGTCAGATCTCGCAATAGTAGTAGTGCATTGGTAGGAACATTACGATAGGTAAGCCGGTATGTTTTGTTCGATCCGGTTTGTTGCCCCAGCGATATCCATTTGTTATCCCAATAGAATAGTTCATAGAGTTCACCGTTGCAAATGCAGTTACCATCATTGCGCCGCAGGTAAGCTATGCGCCCTATGCGTCGGGGTTTATCAAACACAAGACCAACCCACGTGTCTTCCCTAGCATCATCGGTTAGAAATTGAGTCAGGACATCACCGTCAAAAGCGTTAGCATATTGGCTGCCAGGGAGTGGTTGGCAATTGCCAATGGCTCTGCCCGTAAGCCTTACCAGGGAACCCGGTTCGCAGACTTCAATCTCTGCTACATCGCCGTGAGGATGAATGTATCTGAAATATTTGTATTTTCCTTTTTGATGTATTTTTTCTATCTGGAAATATGGTTCGGCCACATCCTTTTTCACATATATATCCACTGCTTTCGTAAAATTGGAGTCGTTGGAAACCTGAAATCGTCCGCCGATCATGCATGGTGCGAGCCATGCCGACATACGCCCCTGGTATTTACGGTTTAACACCACAGTCTCTCGGTGCTGTAAGTCTGGTTTTAAAGTTGTGATTGTACAATCTGTCCGTAATACTACCGGATAGGCTGCCGGAATAGCTACGCCTTTATGATAATAGGATGGCAAACAAACAATATTTTTATTCAAACCCTCAAACAATACATCTCTTTTGTTAATCTTGCTCCAAGCCACAGGAATCCAATCCTTATTATCGAACACCGATAGATAGGCAAATTTATTTCCGTTGGGAGGTAAAGTGAGAAGTTTCACGGGAACATCTATGGTCTGATAATAGTCTTTAGTCACATCTTTCATACAAACCAAAGCTAATTTCGCCGGGATTTCTTCCCTGCCATGTATTTGCGCCAGACTCGTTGGTTGCTTGGCGAAGGTCAAACGATATACTTTAGGAGCAATTCTGTCAGTACCTATTTCAATATGCTTCCCAATTTCCATACGATCCCCAAATCCAAACGCAAGCGGGGTTTTCTTTTTATAGATGAGCGCATTCCATTCATGACTAAAACTACGGATAGCCCATTGAGGAGTTATATCCAGCACCACAGGTACTCCCAGTCTTCGGGCCGCCAATACAGCTTGTTGAGCATAATGTTTGCAAGATCCGAGGCGCAGAATCGAAAGAGTATGGGCACTATAATCAGGCATATCCTGAGGCATAAATGTCATTGCTCCCGGTGGTGTTTTTAATGCATCACAAATGCCTCTTGCTATAACAGAATCTTTTATTTCAGTTATAGAAGGAAATAAATTCAAATCAAAATTATTTTTTTTCAATTCAGTATACCAATTGTTATAGCTCACTTCGCTGGTACGATAGGGAACTGGAATTGGAACAATGATAGGTTCTTTCTTTATTTTTGCTTGTATTTTCGCTTGCATTCTTGCAAACATGTCAGGAAAATAATGATTGTCAAATTCTTTGCGCCAGTCACTAAGTGGTTCTTTACCTACACGATAAGGGAGAATATACTCGCAAAAATCATCGAAACTTAAATGTTTTGCATAAGGCGATTGCCAGGCTTTAAATGCTTCGTCTATATTTAGAATCAAGAATTTTGCATTTACGGTATGTAAGTCGGATATATAACGAACATCAAACAAATTATACTTTTTAGAAATTGAATCGAATGCGGGCTTAAGTTTGTCATTATTCAACTCTTTTTTAAATAAGCTATCGAGCTCTACCTGGAATTTATCCCACTCATCACTCTGATAGGAATAGTGTGCATCCATATTTTCAATTAAAAAGATGGCTGCCCTTCGTTTCAAAGAGTCTGATGCAAACCACGAATAATGCCTGATTACTCTTTTAAGCTCCGATTGATTTTTCCCTGCCATCTTAAAAATCGGATCCAGCGATTTAGGATAGGAACTGAAATCATGGAACACAAAAAATAATACCACAGGCAACGCGATGAGCAGTATTGTGTATTTGTTTTTAAAAAAGAATTTCTTCATGCGTTCATTT